>Ga0228603_1000172_pt1 | contig 7114 bp, 9 predicted proteins | sample 3DmetaG_FD_182711 | JGI IMG/M metagenome (GOLD analysis project Ga0228603, IMG submission 182711) | Seawater microbial communities from Monterey Bay, California, United States - 3D | ecosystem: Environmental > Aquatic > Marine > Coastal | place: USA: California | collected 2016-11-09 | reverse complement strand
TAGGTGCTGGAATTGCTGAAAAACGTTGGACTACAAAAAGAAAACACGAAATTATTGATAGTAGGGTTGAGTCTACTAACTTACTTTTTGAAAAAATTAATACTTTAAAAATTCATCTAAAGGGTTTTATTTCTGCTTCAGGGATTGGCTATTATGGTACAACAACATCTCATTTAGTTTTTAAAGAAACAGACAAAGTTGGTGTTGATTTCCTGGCCTATGTTTGCCAAAAATTGGAGCAAGCTGCAAATCAATTTTTGAAAAAAAATATACCTGTAACAATTTTAAGAACGGGTCTCGTTTTATCTGCAAAAGGTGGAGCATTGGCTAAAATGAAAACTCCTATAATTTCACCACTAGGTTCAGGTAAACAATACATGCCTTGGATTCATATTGATGATTTGTGCAATCTATATATTACATCAATTGAAGAGGGTTTGAGAGGTGTTTTCAACGCAGTAGCTCCAGAGCATCATACTAGTAAAAGCTTCTCTAAAGCATTGGCTAAAAGTTTGAAAAGACCTTATTTAGGGATTGGAATTCCAGGTTTTTTGTTGCGATTTTTATTTGGGAAAATGGCTGTTATTCTTTTAGAGGGATCGAGAATTTCAGTAAAAAAAATCGAAAATAAGACAAATTTTACTTTTGAATTTTCAACCCTATCAAAAGCCCTTCATAATTTAGAATAAGATCTTGAATATAAATTTGCTATTACTTAAAGTTAAAAAGTAGACACAATATTTAAAGCAACTTCACTCCAAGTTTTGGATACTCCATCAGCTCCTCTGTGGAGTTCTTTACAAACCAAGTTTAAAGAATTTAAAGCTTCTACAGCATTCCACTTTGTAACGTTCATTTTACCATTTAGGAAGAAAGTATTCGCTTCAATACGAAATTCAAAAGGAACTTTTTCTGTAATTCCATTCATCTTTATATTTGCATAACCGACAGAATCATTTTCAATTATAAGTTTCCCGGATAATAGCTTTGTATTGTCCATGATTCCAAAAAAGAACTTTTTAATTTTATAATCTCTACTTGAATTTTTTGTAAAAAGACTGCTTATTGGTATTGAAAACTCAGTATTATTAATAGCTTCTTTAATCGTGTTTCCTTCCCCTCCAGAAATAATGTTTACCTTTTTAAACTGTCCACCAACGGGAATTTTTTCTGAGGTTTTATAGGCTATGAAGTTAATTTCATTTTTTGCATTTTCTAAAGAAAAAGCTACACTACTTTTTTTAACTTCAACTTTGATTTCTTTTTTAGAATCCGTTTTTATTTCTGATTTACATGCGGAAAAACTTACAACTAGTAATAAAGATAAAACTACTACTCTTTTCATAAGATTATTTTTTAAGATTTAAAATTGTATTTGCTAATTTAATATATTCTTTTTTGGCTTCCTCAGGTGGCATTCCTTTTAATTGCATCCATGCATTAAACTTAAATGCACTTCGGACATTCATGGTATTTTTGAAAGAAAAATTATTTCCAAAATTTGCTTGTTTATTATAGGCATAAAATTTAAGCATTATGTCTGGAGCTAGCGCTTTTTTTAATTTAGAAATTTCATCGAAAGCATCATTAAACTGATTGTCTAAATGAGATTTCATAAAACTATTTTTGCGCAATTACTTGAATTCCTCCTTTAACTTTATCTCCTAGAGATACATTTAATTTTGTTCCAAGAGGCAGAAACAAGTCTACTCTAGATCCAAATTTTATAAAACCAGCATCAGTACCTTGGATGATATTGTCTCCCTCTTTAGCATAGTTCACTATTCTTTTTGCCAAAGCACCAGCAATTTGTCTATACAACACATCTCCAAAAGAATTATTATGGATAACTACTGTAGTTCTTTCATTTTCTGTTGAAGCTTTAGGGTGCCATGCAACCAGATATTTTCCAGGATGGTATTTACTATACTTTACAATTCCACTCATTGCATACCGTGTAACGTGTACGTTAATTGGTGACATGAAAATAGAAACCTGTAATCTTTTACCTTTAAAATATTCTGGTTCTTCAACTTCTTCAATAACTACAACTTTACCGTCTACGGGTGCAACAAGTGCGTTATCATCAAGAGGGGCTTCTCTTTTGGGGTTTCTGAAAAATTGCAAAATAATTATTAAAAAGCCAATAATTAAAATTTGAATGAATTTAACCAACCAAGGAGTTTCAATTAATTTTTCTAGTAATAAAATACCACCAATAGATACTATTAGTGCAATAAAAATTATTTTATATCCTTCTTTGTGGAAACGAATCATACCTAAATTATAAAATTAATATACAAATATACAAACGGAGCTGCAAAAAACAAACTATCCAACCTATCTAACATTCCACCATGACCTGGCATAATAGTTCCACTATCTTTAATATTAGCTTGTCTTTTAAATTTAGATTCCACTAAATCTCCAAGAGTACCAATTACACTAATTATTACAGCGATAATCAACCAGTTTAGAGTTGTAAAGTTGGTATTAAACCTACTAACAATATAGGCAAATAGTAATGAAAACAACAAACCACCTATAAATCCTTCTTGTGTTTTTTTTGGTGAAACTGAAACAAATAATTTTCTTTTTCCAAAATTTTTTCCAACAAAGAAAGCAAAGCTATCATTGACCCAAATTAGAATTAAAAGGGAAATCATTAGATGTGGATTGTAGGATCCTTTATAAATAGGTAAAAGGATTAAAAAAGTCATAGGAAAAATAAGGTACCTTATTAATAAGCCCAGCTTAGACCTTTCATTAAGAAAGGTAATTTCTTTTTTAAAAAATAGATAATAAATAAGAAATAAAGAGGAAATAATAGTAATTACTAGAATTACAACAACGGCATAACTTTCGGGTCTTTTCAACATCAAAAATAATGTCAAACAAAAGAAAATATATCCTATTAGACCTTTAAGTTTTATAATCTTAGAGAATTCCCAAATAGTTAATAATCCAAATAAAAAAGTTAAAACAATGTATGATTCTTTTGAAAAAAGAATGGCAAATAAAAATAATAAAACATACACAAGGCCGGAAAGAATCCTTCTTAAAAGGTTGCTCATATTATAAATCTTCTAATAGCAGCAAATATAAGTTTTTTGAGTTAGTGTTTCCTAAGTTTAAGAGATTATCCTCATTTTTATTAACAGCATAATTTTTTATAGCAGATATATTTGTTGGAAGATTTTCTTTATAACGCTTTTTAATACCAGTTAAAGCTTGTCCCATAGACTTAACCATTTGACTTGTAGTAGCATAAACTATAAAATTCTGAGGCATTTCAGATAGTTTTGTGCTTTTTAATTGATTTGAAGAAAATAATATACCACCATTATCTGAAATTAAATATTCACAAACTGAAAAAACCGGAATATTTTCATCAAATTCTTCTACAAAGTTTACTTCTTTATTTTTAAAAAAAGAAGATAAGCTATTATTTAATAGAGATATTTGGCTCCAATTGTTTTCTTTTAATATATCATTTAAAGTAGTAGTAAGTTCAGTTTTGTTTAAACAATATAGAAACATCCCTCCTTTTGCAACAAAATTATGGACAAACACTTCATCTATAGAAAGATTTTCTTCTTGACTTTGAAGTTCATTAGTACCTTCTTTAGCAGAAAGATTGAATATTTTTTTAAAAAAACTCATGCAATTAAAGATATTAAATTATTCTTCAACACTATTTTCTTCTGAAGCGGTATTTTCTTTTTCTTTGATTAATTTTTTATTAGTTTCAATTTTTTCTGTTGTTTCATCAATTTCGTCAAAAGGTCTTTTTCCAAATATTTTTAGCAAGTCGTCTTTAAAAATCACTTCCTTTTCTAATAGTAACTCGGCTAAAACTGTTAATTTATCTTTATTCTTTTCTAACAATTCGATAGCTCTTTCATATTGCGCTTCAATCATTTTAGAAATTTCCTTATCTATTTTTTTTGAAGTATCTTCACTGTAAGGTTTAACAAAAGAGTCATTCCCAGAAGAATCGTAGTAGGTAATGTTACCAACTTCTTCATTTAAACCGTATACAGTAACCATAGCTCTAGCTTGTTTAGTTACTTTTTCCAAATCACTTAAAGCGCCTGTCGAAATTTTATTAAATATAATTTTTTCAGCAGCTCTTCCTCCAAGAGTCGCACACATTTCGTCTAACATTTGTTCTGTTTGTACAATCATTCTCTCTGCTGGTAAGTACCAAGCAGCACCTAAAGATTGCCCCCTTGGAACAATGGTTACCTTAACTAAGGGTGCAGCATGTTCTAACATCCAGCTAATAGTTGCATGACCTGCTTCATGAAAAGCAATAACTTCTTTCTCTTTTGGTGTAATAACTTTATTTTTCTTTTCTAAACCACCAACTATTCTATCTACAGCATCTAAAAAGTCTTGATGATGAATTGCTTTTTTTCCATTCCTTGCTGCAATTAATGCAGATTCATTACACATATTTGCAATATCTGCTCCAGAAAAACCAGGAGTTTGCTGAGCTAAAAAACCAATTTTAACGTCGTTGGCTAATTTTAAAGGTTTGATATGTACTTCAAAAATTTCTTCTCTTTCATTAATATTTGGAAGATCTACATAGATTTGTCTATCAAATCTACCTGCTCGCATCAGTGCACCGTCTAAAACATCTGCTCTATTGGTAGCTGCTATAACAATAACATTGGTATCTGTTCCAAAACCATCCATTTCTGTTAATAACTGGTTTAAAGTGTTTTCGCGTTCATCATTTCCACCCGTCATGTTATTTTTTCCACGAGCTCTTCCAATGGCATCAATTTCATCAATAAAAATAATTGAAGGTGACTTTTGAGCAGCCTGCTTAAACAAGTCTCTAACACGGGAGGCACCTACACCAACAAACATTTCTACAAAATCAGATCCTGATAAAGAGAAAAAAGGAACATCTGCTTCGCCTGCAACTGCCTTTGCTAACAATGTTTTACCAGTTCCAGGAGGGCCAACTAATATGGCTCCTTTAGGTATTTTACCCCCTAAAGAGGTGTATTTTTGAGGGTTTTTTAAAAAATCTACAATTTCTTGAACTTCTTCTTTTGCTCCTTCTAAACCAGCAACATTTTCAAAAGTAGTTTTTACTTTCGTATCTTTATCAAATAGTTTGGCTTTTGACTTACCGATGCTAAAAATTTGACCTCCACCTCCAGCACCGGCCCCTCCACCTGACATTCTTCGCATAAAAAACAACCAAACTGCAATTAAAATAATGAAAGGTAAAAAACTTAGAATCGTATCTAAAAAACTTGTTCTATTTTCATTTTTTAAATCAAAGTCTAAATTACTTGACTGCCTAGAATTCTCAATATTATTTTCAAAATTTTGAAGATCTCAGAAATTGTACTAAAATAGAGAAGATCCTTTAGAATAAAAAGCAGAATTAATCATCTTTTTATAGCGCTCTTTGTTTTGAGCTTCTTCTTTAATGAAAATTTGAGCTAAATTATTATTTAATATTACAATTTTGGAAATGTCATTCTCTCTTAAAATCTCATTAAACTCATTTTTAGAAATACTTTTAGTTGCTAAATCACCACTACTAAAAAACTGAAATGCCATAATTAAAAGAAATATTGCGGCATATATCCAATACGAATTAAACTTAAATTTAGGCATATTAGAATTTGTGTCTTTTTTTGAATTACTCATTTATTTTAAAAATAAAAAAATTAAACTGGATTTATCTCTGTGATTTTTGCGTCACCCCAGAGACTTTCTATATCATAATACTCACGAACGTGTTTCTGAAAAATATGAACAACTACGTTAACATAATCCATTAAAACCCATTCTGAGTTTGTTTGGCCTTCTATGTGCCATGGTTTGTCTTTTAGTTCTTTACTGACTATTTTTTGAATAGAACCAGAAATTGCGTTGACTTGTGTATTTGAATTACCAGAACAAATTATGAAATAATCGCAAACAGTATTTTCTATATCTCGTAAGTCTAACAATTGAATATCATCTCCTTTAATATCGTCAATCCCTTTTATGATTAAAGCAATTAAATCATCTGTACTTACTTGTTTTTTTGTCATTAACTTTTTTCTAATTTAACGCAAAGTTATTATTTTTTTGCGAGTATTTTGCTTATAATTACAGTACTTTACACTTTATTTAACAATTGGAAATAATCAAACTTAATGCCACCGATTCTACAAATTCTTTTTTAAAGAGTTTGCTGCAAAATTCTACCCCAAGAAATTTTACTGTTGTGGTTACCACAAACCAAACAAAAGGGAGAGGTCAACTAGAAAAAAACTGGAATTCTGAACCACATAAAAACCTCACATTCAGTGTGTTTATATCATTTAAAAATTTAAAAATAATTCACCAAAAATATTTAAATTTTGCTATTTCTCAAGCCATTCATAATGTATTGTTGTCTAAAAATTTATTAAAAACTCATATAAAATGGCCTAACGACATTCTGTCAGCAAACAAAAAAATTTGTGGGATTCTTATTGAAAATACTTTTTTTGGTGAAAACATAAAAAATGCTATCGTTGGAATTGGACTGAATGTGAACCAAGAAAAATTTCCAGAATCTATTAACAATCCTACCTCGTTAAAATTAGAAACTTCAATTGAGTTTGATTTAGAGAAATTATTAAAAGAAATTTTGATTGAACTTGAAGAGAAAATAAATTTACTAGAACTTAAAAAATTTAAACTTTTAGAGGAAAATTACTTAAATGTCTTATACAAAAAAGACATCCCTTCGATGTTTAAAAATAATAATGGTGATGTTTTTATGGGAATAATTTCTGGAATTTCTAATGATGGAAAACTTCAAATTAAGTTAGAAGACAACTCTACTGAAGAATACGGAATAAAAGAAGTTTCTTTCCTTTAAAGTAAGGCTATATTATCAGTAAGCGTATCTACAAATTTCGTTAGTGGTTTTTTTATCATCATTGTCATCATCGGATTAAAATCTCCATCAAATTGTAATTGAACTGTACTAGAATTTTCTGACACTTCCTCAATATTGGCAGCCAATGTGAAAGGCAGTTTACTACTTGCTGCACCCAAAACGATTCTTGAATATTCTATTTTTTCTTTAAGAACTAATCGAATTTCT
>Ga0228603_1000152_pt1 | contig 7341 bp, 8 predicted proteins | sample 3DmetaG_FD_182711 | JGI IMG/M metagenome (GOLD analysis project Ga0228603, IMG submission 182711) | Seawater microbial communities from Monterey Bay, California, United States - 3D | ecosystem: Environmental > Aquatic > Marine > Coastal | place: USA: California | collected 2016-11-09 | reverse complement strand
GCATGAGGGGATTTAGTTTTCCATATACTGTCGAAATATTAACACCAACTTTTTCAAAAACACGCCCTCCTCGCATAACTGACATCAGCCCGCCACCACCACTTCCTTAATCTCGCTTGGTTTCGGTAAGTTCAAATTTTCCTGGTGGTAGATCACAATGTGGGCCAGTGGATTGGTTGTTCTCAATATTTTCAAAAGACATACAAATTTCATTTCTTAAATTAGAAAACCAATTTTCTACTTCTTCTTTTTGCTTTTGAGATGCTAATACCATTTAAAACCCTTTCATTTGTTACGGTTTAATATGACATTTGGTAAATGAAAAGGATGATTAGTCTGGACTTGCAATTAACACTATTGTTTTATGTAAACACGTTCTTCATATGGCACTTTAAAATGACAATACTTATACCCGCCTACGATAATGGTCAGTTACAGCCCATTGAAAAAATGTTGGTGCATAAAAAAGGCTTAAAACACCTAGCTATTTCAATTTTCATTATTGCAGATGGTAAGATATTATTACAACGACGAGCTTTTTCAAAATACCATACACCAGGATTGTGGACAAATACTTGCTGTACTCATCCGTATTGGAATGAAAATACTAATACATCCGCTTTGAGGAGGCTTGAAGAAGAGCTAGGGATGAAAAATATAAATTTAACAAAACGTAATACAGTTGAATATCGTTCTGAAGTACCTCCTGATTTAATTGAACATGAAGTTGTTGATATTTTTGTTGGAAAGTGCAAATCAAATCATCCCATTGAAATAAATCCAAATGAAGTATTAGAAATAAAATGGCTATCATTAAGACAAATTAAAGAGGATATAAAACAATATCCAGAAACATATACGGCTTGGATAAAAATTTACATGAAATTACATGCTGCAGATATATTTAAAGATACTGATTTTTTGTAAATTTATTTTTGATATTTAAAGCAAATTTGCAAATAAAAAGACTTAATAATCTCAAATACTTGTTCTTTATTAGAATGCAGTTTAAGACGCATTTTATAATCTTAATCTTTTAAAGGCTCTGCAATGATCCCTCGCTATTCTCGCCCAGAAATGGTCTCAATTTGGTCTCCAGAAACAAAATTTAGAATATGGTATGAAATTGAAGCACACGCATGTGATGCCCAAGCTAAAATCGGCGTAATACCAGAAAAATCTGCGCAAGCAGTTTGGAAAGCCAAAGATGTTGAATTCAACGTAGAGCGAATTGACGAGATCGAAGCTGTAACAAAACATGATGTAATTGCTTTTTTAACACATCTTTCCGAAATAATAGGCAGTGACGAAGCGCGATTTGTTCATCAAGGAATGACTTCATCAGACGTTTTAGACACATGCTTTAATGTGCAGTTAGTTCGAGCAGCTGACATGCTAATTGACGGCACAAATAAACTACTCTCTGCATTAAAAAGACGTGCCTTTGAACACAAAAATACAATAAGAATAGGTCGCTCGCATGGGATACACGCAGAACCTACGACGATGGGTCTTACATTTGCACGTTTTTACGCAGAAATGGATAGAAACTTAAATAGGCTTAAAAAAGCGCGCATGGAGATAGCTACTGGGGCTATATCCGGTGCAGTGGGTACATTTGCTAATATAGATCCATATGTTGAAGAACATGTGTGTAAAGAAATGGGTCTAGAAATTGAGCCTATATCAACCCAAGTCATACCAAGGGATCGCCATGCTGCATTTTTCGCTGCATTAGGTGTCGTAGCATCCAGCATAGAAAATATTTCAATCGAGATAAGACATATGCAGCGAACAGAAGTTCTTGAAGCAGAAGAGTTTTTTTCAAAAGGCCAAAAAGGCTCTTCCGCTATGCCACACAAAAGAAATCCCGTATTAACAGAAAACCTTACTGGCTTATCTAGACTGGTCAGAATGTGTGTAGTTCCTGCTATGGAAAATGTAGCACTTTGGCATGAAAGAGATATTTCACATAGCTCTGTGGAACGTAATATCGGCCCAGATGCAACAATTACTTTAGACTTTGCATTAGCAAGATTAACAATGGTTATAGATAAACTTGTAATATATCCAGAAAATATGATTGCTAATATGAATAAATTTAAAGGTCTTGTGCACTCTCAAAGAGTGTTATTAGCTCTGACCCAAAAAGGTTGTTCAAGAGAAGATAGTTATAAAATGGTTCAAAGAAATGCCATGAGAGTTTGGGAAGAAGGTGCAGACTTTATGACAGAATTGAAAAATGACAAAGATGTAATGGAAGTCATGAATGAAGCTGAAATTGAAGATAAGTTTGATTTACAATATCATACAAAGCATGTTGATACCATTTTCTCCAGAGTATTTAACTCTGAGGTTTAATCATTTTAATTTTTTCTAATTCTAAAGTTTTTATTCAATAGTTTCAAACAACAGTTCTTGTTCGATGCAATTCAATTATTTATATAGAAACAAATATAATTATTAGATTCTCATAAGATCGGAGGCCATATATGGCACGCGGTAAAAAAATCTACGAAGGCAAAGCAAAAACATTATATGAAGGGCCAGAGCCTGGAACGATTATTCAATACTTTAAAGATGATGCAACAGCGTTTAATGCGGTCAAAAAAGATACATTAGAGGGTAAAGGAGCACTAAATAATCTTCTATGTGAACATTTCATGATTGGACTAAATACCATTGGTTTACCAACTCATTTTATAAAGCGATTAAATGTACGTGAACAATTAGTGCATAAAGTAGAAATTGTACCCTTAGAAATAATAGTTAGAAATGTTGCGGCAGGATCATTTTCAAAAATGTTCAATATCGAAGAAGGTACTCCCCTTCCACGACCAATTGTTGAATTTTGTCTAAAGGATGACTCTTTAGGTGATCCCTTGGTGTCTGAAGAACATATATTAGCTATGAATTGGGCAACATCACATGAAATTGATGATATGCGAGAAATAGCCCTTCGTGTTAATGATTTTTTAGCTGGCTTAATGTATGGGATTGGAATTAAATTAGTTGATTTTAAGATTGAAGTTGGAAGGCAATTTGAAGATGATATGCAGCGCTTAATTTTAGCTGATGAAATTAGTCCTGACAGTTGTAGACTATGGGATGTTGAAACTAACCAAAAATTAGATAAAGATGTATTTCGCAGAGATCTAGGAAGCTTAACGGATGCCTACTCTGAAGTAGCAAGAAGACTTGGAATTTTACCAAAAAATGGTGGGTCTGCTGGCCCAAAATTAGTGGAGTAAACTAATGAAAGTACGTGTAAATGTTACACTAAAACCTGGTGTATTGGATCCTCAAGGTGCAGCGGTGCGCCATTCACTAGGAGCACTTGGGTTTGATGGGGTTAATAAAGTCAGGCAAGGTAAAGTTATAGAGCTTGATCTTAATCAAAATGACCCAGAAAAGGCAAAATCACAGGTAGAAAATATGTGTGAAAAGTTATTAGCTAATACTGTTATTGAAAATTATTCTGTGGAAATTTTATAATGCGAGCTGCAGTCATACAGTTTCCAGGATCTAATTGTGATCGTGACATGGCCGTTGCATTAAATAAATTTTGTTCAGAAAAAAAACCCGCACAAATGGTTTGGCATAAAGAAAGTGGCCTTCCTAAAAACTTAGATTTAGTTGCCATACCAGGTGGTTTTTCTTTTGGTGATTATCTTAGATGTGGAGCAATTGCTGCAAGATCACCCATAATGAACGCAGTAATTGATTTCGCAAAAAAAGGTGGATTCGTCTTAGGCGTATGTAATGGATTTCAAGTGTTGACTGAAAGTGGCCTTTTGCCTGGGGCGTTAATGCGCAATTCAAATCTAAAATTTGTTTGTAAAAATATTAAATTAAATGTGGAAACTTCGTCTAGTAATTTTACTTCATGCTATTCAAAAAATGAAATAATAGACACTCCAATAGCGCATCATGACGGTAATTATAATGCGGATCAAAATACTCTAGACGAATTAAAAAATGAAGACCGCATTGCATTTTCTTATGTAAACAATCCCAATGGTTCAATGAATAATATTGCAGGAATACTATCAAATAACCGAAGAGTATTAGGCATGATGCCTCATCCTGAAAGATTGAATGATCCAATGCTTGGTGGCTTAGATGGGAATAGATTATTCCAAAGTTTATCAGAATCATTAGTGACGAGCTAATTCATTAGCAGTATTTAAAATAAAAACATAATAACTAGACCAACAGCAACTATCACTTTAGGTTTAGTTTTATGATACCACAGCAAGCAAATGAACCTTCACGCAGGTGGCCTAACTTAATTGTAAGGCTAGGTGTTATTTTGCTCATCATTTCAACTATAACTATAATACTTTTATCAAATCTATATTTAACACAAAATTATAGTCAGGTAAAAAGAACTGAAGCAGAAAGAGAACTTTCATTATATTCTGGAAGATTGATTTCTGAACTTCAAAGAATATCTGTTGTACCCCTTCTTTTATCCAGAGATACAGGTTTGATATCGGATATAAATACGAAGGACTATCAGTTAACTAGTCAAAGATTAATAACTTTTTCGGATGAAATTAGGGTTAAGTCTATTACATTATTAGAAAGGTTTGGTAGAATTGTTGCATCATCAGATCGTTCTGATTTAGGACAAAATCTAAGAGGGCAAAATTTCTTTTTCAATGCCATGAGGCAATCTGGTACGGTATTTACAATATCAGATAATGAAAAAGGTCGTAGAAGTTTTTTCTATTCACGAAAACTAGAATCCCAAGGTAAAGTTTTAGGCGTTATTGTAGTAGAGGTTGGACTTGATAATTTATTTACAACCTGGTCAGCAAATGATGCAACAATCATGGTCACAAATTCAAAAGGAATAGTTGTTTTATCCACTGATCAAGATTTCTTAAATCAATCCTTAGAAACTGCTCTTCTTGCACAACCTACATTGACAGCTTTGGAAAGAGCGATAAGAGCCACAGGTGATTGGAATGGTACTGAAGTTGATGCATATATAGAAGATCAAGCTTTATATAGGCTCGATACTGCAATTCCATTTCAAGGATGGAGACTTACATATCTCACTCCCTTTCAATCTGTACGTGAAAAAGTAAATGGTGTTTTGGCCATTGGTATTACTGCATTAGCATTACTTATTGCTTTAGGGTTTTACTTTCTCTCAAGAAGAGCCACTAGACAATCTTTTCTTTTCAAGGCTGAAAGTGAAGAATTAAGAGCATTAAATGACAGACTTTCAAATGAAATTACTCAAAGAGAACGTGCAGAACGTAATCTTCAAGTGGCAGAAGCATCACTTGAACAATCTTCTAAATTGGCCGCTCTCGGTGAAATGTCTGCAGCTGTGAGCCATGAATTAAACCAACCATTAGCCGCTATGAGAACATATTTAGCAGCAGCAAAGTTATTGTTAAGTAGAAGAAGATCTGATGAAGCTCTTTCAAGTTTTCAAAGAATTGACGATTTAATTGGTCGCATGGGTACAATTACACAACAATTAAAGTCATACTCCCGCAAAGGCAGTGATGATTTAATTCCTGTTGATTTTATATCATCAATTAATACTTCAATTGCAATGATGGCTCCTCAATTGGGACAACAAGCAGTTGAAATAACCAAATAATTACCAGACACTCCAGTAAGTGTTTTGGCAGACCCAGTTAGATTAGAGCAAGTAGTAATAAATTTATTAAGAAATGCACTTGATGCTATGAAAGGACAAACAGAACGGTATCTACAGATTTCTTTGACTGCTGGTGAAATGGCAACTTTAACTATCCAAGATAATGGTCCTGGTATAGAAAACCTTGATGAGATGTTTGAGCCTTTTTTCACAACAAAAAAACCTGGTGAAGGTGTTGGCTTAGGGTTAGCAATTAGTTCGTCTATTGCAAAAGATCTTGATGGGCGATTATTTGCCAGAAATGTGTCTCCAAGAGGTGCTGTCTTTGAATTCCAATTGCCACAAATAGTAGAAAAATAAAAAGATATTCTTGGAGTAGCCGTATGGCAGAACAAATAATGATTACTATTGTAGATGACGAACAAGATATGCGTGAAAGTATATCTCAATGGCTAAGTTTATCTGGCTACAAGACCGTTACTTATGCCAGTGCGGATTTAGCATTGAAAAATATTGATCTTGATTATCCCGGAATAATTATTTCGGATATAAAAATGCCTGGCACTGATGGTATTTCATTTCTAAAAAAATTACAAAAAATCGATAATGCCTTGCCTGTAATTTTAATTACTGGCCACGGAGATGTTTCAATGGCAGTAGAAGCAATGCGTATTGGAGCTTATGATTTTTTAGAAAAACCCTTTAACCCAGAGAGAATGGCTGAACTAGCAAAACGTGCAGTTCAAACACGATATCTAACATTAGAAAATCGATCATTACGCAGAGAGTTATCAGATGGCACAGTTTTATTAAGGAAATTAATGGGTACATCTGCATTGATGGGCCGCTTAAGAGAGGATATCCTGGATCTTGCTCAAGCAGATGGACATGTTTTAATATCAGGTGAAACAGGTACAGGGAAAAGTCTTATAGCACATGCACTTCATGCATGCGGACCAAGACAAGGCAAAAAATTTATAACAGTTAATTGTGCTGCGTATTCTGAGGATGAATTATCAAAAAGGTTGTTTGGTGAAGACACTGATGATGGTTCATTTATAGATATATCATTGGATGGAACACTTTGCTTAGAAGATATTGAAAGTATTCCATTTTCGATTCAAGCAAGGCTTTTGGCGCTTATAGCAAAATATGACCTTGGAAATGAAGGATCTAGACTTCGAATAATTGCTATATCAAACGACACTGAAGATACTCATCAGTCATTAGAAGAAACATTACGACAAGATTTATATTATAGGTTAGCAGCAATGCAAATAACCCCCCCACCATTGAAGTCTCGAGGTGAAGACATACTACTTTTATTCAATCGTTATCTTGAGAATTTTGCAGATGAATATGGATGTGAGAAACCTGCAGTGGCTGCAGAAGACGCAGCTCAATTACTACAGGCTAACTGGGAAGGTAATATCAGACAGCTAATTAACCTCGCAGAGAGGACAGTATTACAAAGTCGACGTGGAAGTTATTCCATTACAGAAATGTTACCTTCAAACGAAAATAATGAAGAAAATAATGAAAAAGCAATCGCAAAACCACTTAAGGAGCATGTAGAAGCTTTTGAAAGGATGCTAATAGATAACACTATGAGAAGACATAAAGGCTCAATACAATCTGTAATGGCCGAACTGTCACTTCCTAGAAGAACATTAAACGAAAAAATGGCTAAGTACGGTCTCTCGCGATCAAATTATGTG
>Ga0228603_1000145_pt1 | contig 7490 bp, 5 predicted proteins | sample 3DmetaG_FD_182711 | JGI IMG/M metagenome (GOLD analysis project Ga0228603, IMG submission 182711) | Seawater microbial communities from Monterey Bay, California, United States - 3D | ecosystem: Environmental > Aquatic > Marine > Coastal | place: USA: California | collected 2016-11-09 | reverse complement strand
TTGATACCTCTGTTATATGTTTATAGTCTGCACTTTGTGGATGATAACTTATAATAACTTCATCGAATATGTTTGCATTCTTCTCCCACCATCGTAGGGTTCTTGAACCGTTAGTCAATATTCTTACACTAGCATTTGGGTCGTATGCTTTCATCTTATGAAATACTTCCTCAAACTTAGGCCAGACAGTAGGTTCACCACCTAACAAGTTCCATAGTATTCTCTTACCAGGAGCAACAACTCTATAATGGTCTGTTAATCTTTTAGTGAACTTTAGAAATACATCTACCTCAGGCCAAGGCTGACTGCCGTCATGAAAGTAATCATCACAATAAGTACAGGCATAGTTACAAGTATTCCCCATCATCCAATCAACGATAATATAATCATTCCCAGCAATAGGCTCGTATCTGTCATACATATCGTGGTATGAAGTATCTGCTTTCATCCTGAGTTTTAATTCAGCCATTATTTAAACTGCTCCGCAAATGCATCAAACTGTTTTCCACATTTTTGTGAACATACCATTGGTTTACCTGCATGTGTATTTGGTTTACCCCAACTATCAACAAGTCTTTTAGAAAAGTATTCATTCCAATACCTGTTTGACTCCATGTTCCTTTGCATTGAACTCATCTTTGCCGCCTGATTGTTGTATCAATTCCCATACTTGGTTCTCGCCAGGCTTCTGCCACCATTTATACATACTGCCTGCTACCCAACAACAGGGCAAAATTAAACCCTCTGCACTAACATATATGCTTTTCTCTGCGGCTACTTTGCAACTTATTTCTACATTATCGAAATAGTTTTCTAATGACCCATGTTCTTTTTTAAGCACTTCAATCTTTTCTAGTGCTTTATTTTGATACTTAACTTCCTTAGGTTTCTGTAGTAACTGCGTTGTTCCGCCTTTTCTATTCATAGCTTGGTGTTCATCTTTGCCAACTTGTTTCATCGTTGAAAAGAAACGTCCGGTCTTTTTAGGAATAAACTTCTTAAACCCTGTCTTCTCTGCTAATGCTCTTGCCTCTTCTACCTGATGTTCGTTGTGTTCAAAGATTAAATAATCCCAATGTGCTTTGCCACCTGCTTCGATAAATGCTACTGCATTTTCCCACGCTATATCCCAATTAACATTCTGTCTATATAAATGATTAGTGTCACCCAATCCATCAAATGAAAACTTAACATAACTCCAGTTACCCAATGTCTTGGCTAACTCTCTCCACCACTCTGGCTTCTTCGCTCCGGCATTTGTATTCATACCAAGAGTAAGTTCTTTCTTGCATGAACGAAAGTATTGAAATACTTCCAGTGTTTCTTTTGCAACAATTGGATCTCCAAAGTTGCCACACATATAAATTCTATCTAACTGCTTCACAAACTCTGGAGGCATCATCTTTCTGATATCTTTTAATGTTAATTCATGTAGTCCAAGGTTAGGATTATCAGCCCCACCGTGTATATTTCTATCACACATAGGACATGCCGCTTGGCACTTCTCAGTAATTTCCAAGTGTATTACTCTTACATCATCATAACTGTAAATCATTATAATCCTTTTTAATAACTTCCCAAACTTCTGGTACAAAATCTTTGATATGCTGTTCTCTAACTTTATCAAATCTTTTAGTTGCTCTTGCAAGATGCAATGGAGAATATTCTTTATCGTCTGACTGGGCATAAATCAATGCAGGCATAACTCGTTCAGCATATACGTCATCCCATTTATTAAATCTCTCAATCAATTCTTCTAAGTATGGTATTCTTATACTAAGAGGAATGCTTCGTATCGAATCCCATTCAGGAACTCTTAAAACTTCTGGTCTAACTGTGACCCCTAATTCTTTTGCCCACACGACTGTATCATATAAATTAAATAGATTGTAGGCTTGCAACGTAAAACTTATTTCTGATACGTTTTTACGTGATTTTAATTTATCTCCACGTGCAATATTGTGATATATCTTTATAGTTTTATTTATTGTTGAGAACTTCACTGGTGTTCTAATATATTCTACTACTTTGCCTATACCGTCGATACTATAATTAAATGATATCCTTGAGAACTTAGATAATTTATCTAAGAACCTTTTATTATTATTCGTACAGTTTGTTGTAAAATGTATTGGAACATCAAAGTATTCTTTATCAATAAGAATATCTAAAAATTTATCTACTTCTGGCATAATTGTTGGCTCACCACCTAGGAACTTAATTCTCTCTCCTTTATCAGCCGCTTGTAACAAGAACTCAATATTGTATTCATTCTCTAACACATTTGATTTTCTTATAATACCATCACCTAACATTGGTTTCAGTATTACTCTATTATCTTTTATTTCTTTCTCCATCTGTGAACTTGATATAGGTCCACACATACGACATTTTAGATTACATAAATTGCCTGGTCTAATATCTAAATCCAAAGGAGCATTGTATTGATTTCCTGTTTCAACATTTGGTTGAATCTTTGGATTATACATAGCATTGAAATTCATTCTATCGCTTCTGCCACCTGCATCTTCTATGTCATAACACTTCGCACAAGTACTAGGTCTCTCATTACGTAGAAATCGTTTTCTAAACTCTTGGTAGTAATCATTGCCCCAACGTTTTTCTAAATCTAAATCTAAGTCATCTGTTACTAAACTATTTTCACCAGACATACAACAAACTCGTTGGCCTTCATTACTGTGAACATACATATGAGCAAATGGAGCCGCACAAAAATTACTAGTGTCGCTCTTGCCATCTTGGTGTTCCATTAGCAATTTCTTCAAGGCTTGCCTTGCTTCTACCTTTTCTTTGTTTATGTAGTCTCTGACCCGAGCATTTTTCACTTATTTCTCTCCGATAATCATATAACGGTTATAATACTCTAATGCTAATGTTCCTCTGAATAATTCTTTTGACATGTTTAGTTCTTTAGCCCAACTATCAACATCTGTTTTAGTATTAACAACAGTTTCGTCATCATGTTCAATAAAATCATTATTTTGTAATATCACTAGCGTTCCTTTTGGAATAGCATTCCACCATTTATCAAATTCTGCAATATGCTCACAACTAGTATTGATAACACATGTTGGTTGTCCAATTGTATGTGTCGTATCCATAACTTCGAACTTTACTGCATCACTGTATTTATAATGTTTTATCGGTAGTGTTTCTTCTGAGAATTTTAAGTCTGCGACATCTTTAACAAATGCTTTGAATTTCATTTGGTCAATGATATATTCTTTATTAAGTGTGTCTGCTGGATTGTCCGTACTTGGATCTATATCAAAACTGTATATATTTCCTTCAATCTTGCAACGTTCAAATAGCAACGCTGGTAGAACACCATACCATCCTGCACATGTATATATTGTTTTACCCAAATCAATTTCATAATTATTTACTATATCTGTTAACCATAATTTAGATTGTAATTGCCCTCTACTGAATGCATCAGTTAATGCATCGCCTTCAAAACGATTAATCATCTTTTTCATGTTCATAGGAATAGTATACTTTCCCTCAGTGATGGTATGTGCTAATTCAAATATCTTTGTCTTAAATATTGTTGCACTTTTAACTTGTGAAATTTCTTCATTTGATTCATCGAACCCTTGAATAACTTTGAACAATAAAAATAAGTCTGGGTCTGTATCAACTGCAATAATATTTTTTAATGCACTAAATATTTCATCATCAGGATATTCAATATTCATTATTACTCTGAATAATAATTCAGTTTGTGATTTAATAAAGTTATGATTACCACATACATTTTTTAATGCACCTAACCCTTCCTCATCATCGATTAATTTCTCTAATATATTAAACAATAAGAATATTAAATCTCTATCAAACTCGCCATCTTCGGCACAAACGATATTTTTTAAATCGTCCAAGGCATCTGTTTCATTTGGGTACATCCCATTTAAAACTCTGAAAACAAGATACATTGATTTTCTATCAATAGTTTCACATGCCATGAAGTTACGTAATGCATCCAATGAATCTTTGTCTTGAGATATTTTGTCTAACACTTTGAACAGGACGAATGTGTTATCACAAACTTGTCTCTCATAAACAAGATTCATTAGAGCATTCATGTTTGCTCTATGTTTCTTACCTAAGAAGTAAGAAGATAAAGTAAACACGCTACTGAGTTCCTCAGTATTGACAATTCTTTCTAACTCAGATAGCATCGGTCTACTATTCCCATAAAGTAGATTTAGTCTATCTGCAATTTCATATGGCTTCATTACTTAAGCCCCATTTTCATAAAGAATTGTTTATCTCCAACTGTAATCACTCCGCTGTATTGTTCAAATGACATCGGAAATCTTAAGTTGAAATTTTGTGAACTTGGAAACGGCCTTGGCACATCACCAGTTTCACCAACTACTATTACTCTTTTTGTATCTGGAATCATTTCATACCAATCCTGGAAATTAGTTAAATGACTAACACTACAATTAATAATAGTACCTGGTATCTCTTTGTAAGGTGCTGAAAGTTTTCCACTCTGCAAACGTGTTTGAAATTCATTTTCAATGTAATTAATATCAAATAAATCCTGAGTGTTTGCTTTGAACCTCCAGTCTTGTAGTAATTCTTTCTTATGTAATTCATCTGCCAAGAATTGGCCAGTACCATTGATATCAAATGAACGAATATTTTCAAAACGCATCTTCGTATCTAATAGCATAGAAGCCAATAGGCCTATACCACCACCTAGTAGATATACTACGCCAATGTATTTCTGACCATATACATAAATCATTTGCTGTATAATCCAACTATACAACTGTGCATTTTCTTTATTAGCAAACGAACTGATATCTACATTCGGATAACTATAAATCATATCTTTAAATCTATCTACGATTGCATCATTATCCGTTAACTTGACATGTGCTAAAAACTCCATTGCACATCTATAATTATATAATTGCTGGCTGACGTTTTCTTTTGAATAATCGACTGCCATAGTTTGATAATCATAATCTTTTGCAAGTATATCTCGTTTAATCTTTCTACGTTTTCCAGGTGTAGATGTTATTTTAATAGCTTCGCTTTCAGGTATATCTTGTACTACTTCTGAACTAATATCCACTGATGGGTCTTTGCTATCATAAAGGTCGTCTGACTTTGTTATTTTACTTTTATCAAATCTGGCCTTCCGTCTTTCTTGTATTTTACTAATCGTTAAAGTCCTGTTTAAATTGTTTAGTCAACCAATCATAGTCATTGATTAGTCCTAATTTTTCTGGGTTGCCCGCATTTTCACTTCCAAACTTTCTGCCTGCGTTTGCACCTGCTATTGAATACTTACCATAGGGAACATTCTCATCAGCAACCGTACACCAAATATTAAGTCTTTCATTATCATCACCCTCTTTACGATTGTGAATAATGCTTGAACTTAATTTAGTACATTCTCTGAATGCAGACTTCCATGTGTCATATGGATTGGTATTAAATGCTGTGTAGTTTGCAACAACTGGCATTGGTTTAAATTTATCTGAAATTGACGTTGTAAAGTCAATGTTCCAATCTTTTGCATCACGCACTAATTGTGTTGGGAATAGTTTTAGTCCACCGAAACCATATATCAATCCATTAATAGGATTTTTAGACTTCCAAACATGAACTGCATCTTCGTCCCATACTGTCGGGAAATATTCGAATTCGAATTCATCTGTAATTATCGCATCAGCATCCAGTACATAAAACATTTTAGTATCTGCAATTTCAGCCGCACGTTTATGAGCATTAAAGATACCTTTAACTCCGTGAACTCGTTTTGCATTTGGTACACGTGAAAGTAATTTAGCATAATTTTCTTCTGCTTCTTTTTCACGATAGGAAAGAAACACTACATCAAAGGCAATATCTTTTGAAGACGCTTTCTTAGACTTAACTGGTTTCTTATTCTTGAAATTCATTTTTCTAAGTTTGTCATCATCGGGCTTCAACTCTTTTAGAGCGGCAGTGGGTATAAGGCTTAGTCCACCATATTGATGAACGTAACCAGTGTAGGGATTTTCTTTTGGCCATACATGAAAGTGTGACTTGTGATGCCTGTCTACATAATATGTTCTACTGAAATCTTCTGTTAATTCTACATCATTATTGATAGCCCAGAAGTAACCCGATTTGGTCATACCTGCGGCTTTCATATATGCTTTATCAAGTCCTTTACTTGCATCAATTACATCGATATTCGTATGTTCATTAAAATACTTGGCATGTTCTTTGTACATACCTTCATCAAAATAGAATGCAGGATGTCCTACAACTCTACTTGCTATCTCATCAACTCGGATAATATTTTTAAATCTATCGAATGAGAAGTCTTCTTCACTTGGATTAAATTTTTCAAGATGAGGTCTATGAACTAGATATACTCCAGCTTCTTTTCCTTCTTCGCTTTTAAATGCAAACACATTTTCAATAGAAAAGATATCAGGATAGTAATCAAATTCAAATGTATCTAATAACTCTACCGCGGTATCTATTACCCAATAAAACACCCTACCTTTTGATTGCTTATACGCTTTGAAAGGATCACGTGTGAAATACTTTTTAATATTATGTTTGTCCGGCACTCTCATACCATACTCATCATGTAGATTAACATTTTCTGAATGATAATCTTTATTACTAAATGCTAGTCCGCCATGACCTAAATCTTTGCCTTTTCTTGAACGTTGTTTCCAAATATGACTTGGACCTAAATTATATAAGTCAGGATAATAATCATCTATCATTGGATTAATAAGTTTTAAGTCAGGATTGACCATCCAGAAAGTATAATTATTTGCAAGTTCCACTGCTTCTTCTAGTGTTCTTGCTTCTACTATTTCTATTTCTTTTAATTTACCTACGATTAAATCTACATCTTTTTGTTTTTCTTCGTTAGGATTACGAGGTACAAGTCTTATACCGTTACGCACAGGCATACCAGTTGATGTATTAACTTTAAAGTTATGAATTGCGTCACTATCATATAACATAGGATAATAACTACAGTCAAAATCTTTTACATCTTCGTGTACTAACCAGTACATTGCTGTATCGACTTCGTAATTTAAATCTAATAGATTAGTCGTTTTAATAATAGGAAATTCTACATCACGAACTTGTTCATCAGTTTCATAGATAGCTTTACGTTTAAAGTTAAACTTTTCATATTGACTTTCTGTGAATAAATTAATATCTTTTCTGAATAATCCTAACCCATAGTATTCTCTAGGTGTGCCATCTTTATTTGTTCGTTGCCAAACAACTATTTGCTGTCTAGCTTCTTCTGTCATAGAAAATTCAAACTCATAATCGAATTTAAAATCCCATATTGCAGTATCTGGTGTAATAATATAATAATAATTATATTTACTTTGTTCTCTTGCTTGTTCGTGAACTTCTAAGGCATTGCCAGATAGTTTTTTAATTCTGTGTTCAAATTTATCTTGCAATTCTTTGAAATTGCT
>Ga0228603_1000138_pt1 | contig 7694 bp, 8 predicted proteins | sample 3DmetaG_FD_182711 | JGI IMG/M metagenome (GOLD analysis project Ga0228603, IMG submission 182711) | Seawater microbial communities from Monterey Bay, California, United States - 3D | ecosystem: Environmental > Aquatic > Marine > Coastal | place: USA: California | collected 2016-11-09 | reverse complement strand
CAGCTCTTCACGTTTCTTGTACATAATTTTCGATACTAGAGGGTAAATCTAAATGGATAACTAAGCCTACATTTGCTTTGTATATTCCCATACCAAAGGCATTTGTAGCTACGATAATTGGCGTTTTTTCGGTCATCCAGTTTTCAAAAGAAATATTTTTTTCAATGGATGACATTCCACCGTGATAAAATGAGCTTTTAAAATTTTTTGAATTTAAAAAAGTAGCAATTTGTTCTGTTTTTTTTCTCGAATTAACGTAGACAATTGCTGGTTTTTTTGTTTTGGTGAAAATTTGAATTAATCGCTGTAATTTATCTTCAATTGTAAATATTTGATAGGCTAAATTTTTTCTAAGAAATGATTTTCTAAAAACTTTAGGTTCTTTTAAATCAAGATTTTTAGTAATGTCTCTTATAACTTTTTTATTTGCAGTTGCTGTTAAAGCAATAAAATTAACATTGGGCTTTAACTCTTTTAAAATTCTAATATTTCTGTAAGAAGGTCTGAAATCGTGCCCCCATTCAGAGATACAATGCGCTTCGTCAATAGCAATTAAATTGATCGCTAATTCTTTTATTTTTTGTTGTATAAAATAAGATTGAAGTCTTTCTGGAGAAATATATAAAAATTTAAAGCCCCCAAATTTAATATTATCAAATAAGGTAATGAGTTCATCCTGACTTTTCCTAGAAGGAATGTGAATTGCTTTAATTCCTCTTTTGTTTAAGTTTTCTACTTGATCTTGCATTAGGGCAATTAAGGGAGATATAACGATGCAAACACCTTCTTTTGATAAAGCTGGAATTTGAAAACAAATTGATTTCCCTCCTCCTGTAGGAAGCAATGCAATGACATCATTTTGTTCTAAAACGGATGTAATAATTTCTTCTTGTTGGGGTCTAAACTCTGAATAGTTCCAATATTTTTTTAATATTTATTTTGGTGCAATCATAAATCACAGGAGAGTGAATTAATAATGAAATTTGTTCTGTCCTTTATGGAGCCAAAAGGTACGTTAATAATAGTATAACCAAGATCTAAATAGGCTTTCATTAAAAAAACATCAATTTCAACAGTTTCTTCAAATGACTCATAACGTTCATTATCTTTTTTATGAATTTCTTTCCAGGGAGAAAAGTGAAAAATTTTATCGTATTTGTAGTGTTTGCTTTTTTCTTTAAAAGATGAAGGGTATTCAGTTTTAAAATAATCCATATATGCATGAATATCCGGAATTCCTCTATCAAAAAAAACAATTTCAGATTTAGACTTATTGGCTTCCAAATATTGTTGTTCTCTGCCCTTCAATACCATTTCACTAAACAATAGTGGTTTGTTCAAGAACAATTGATCTATTCCTTTTTGTCGAGCATTTAAAATTACCTCTCTAGAAACTTCGGGGAAGCACTCATATGATAACTTCATCAATTCATTTAAAACTGAAGTTTTTCCTGTTCCTGGCCCACCAATTAAAAGATTTTTTTGCTGCATCTCACAAAAATAATTTATTCCCTTCATAAAACTAATTTTTAATGTAATTTTGTGTTCCTTGATTCGTAATTAATTTAAAAGAAAATTTTTTTATGAGTAATAATAAAGATTTCTATGCAAATTTAAAAGCACAATTAGATGATACTACAATCTTTCCTGCTGATTATATGTATAAATTTATTGTTCCTACAGATTTTAATCAGGTTAAAGAGGTTGAAGAGTTATTTAACAACTCTGGTGCTGTTATCAATAAAAAAAAATCAAAAACAGGAAAATATATTAGTGTTTCTATCGTATTAAAAATAGAAAGTTCAACCAAAGTAATTTCATATTATAAAAAAGCACAGAAAATTAAAGGAATAATTTCGTTATAATTAATAGTTTATGAGAAAAATAGTTTTAGTATTTGTTTTAAGTTTTTCAGTATCAGTATTTTCTCAGAAGAGAGATAAAACGCTAATCACTATTGATGGTGAAAAAATAACAGTTTCAGAATTTAAAAGAACTTATGAAAAAAACTTGGACGTTATTGATAGTCAAGATTCTAAAAACCTTATCAATAATTTAGACTTGTTTATAAATTTTAAGTTAAAGGTGAAAGAAGCTTATGCACTTAAATTAGATACGCTTTCGTCTTACAAAAAAGAAATAGAGACCTACAAAAACCAACTTTCCGCACCTTATTTACAAGATACCACATTCCTAGGGCAATTGGTGAAAGATGCTTATTTTAGGACAAAAAATGAAGTAAAAGCAAAGCATATTTTAATAAGAATGAAAAAAGATGCTTTGCCAAAAGATACTTTGATTGCGTATACTAAAATAATTAAATTGAGAGACCGAATAATTGCTGGTGAGGATTTCGAAGCAATTGCTACGCAGTTTTCTGAAGATAAATCTGCTCGAAATGACTCAAAAACAGGAAGAAAAGGAAATGGAGGTAATTTAGGCTATTTTTCAGCATTTAGAATGGTATACCCCTTTGAGGTTGCAGCATATTCTACAAAAGTTGGTCAAATCTCTATGCCTTTTAAAACTCAATACGGTTATCATATAATGAAAGTTGATGCTGTAAGAGAATCTAAAGGAGAAATTGAAGCTGCACATATTTTAATCAGAGATACTTCAGTTAAAGGCAAACAAAAGATAGATAGTATTTATGAGAAATTGAATCATAATCGGAAGTTTGAGGATTTAGCGAAACAGTATTCTGAGGATCCAGGTTCAAAAAATAATGGTGGTAAATTAGGGAAGTTTGGTTCAGGAAGAATGGTAAAGCCCTTTTCAGACGCAGCATTTGGCTTAGAAAATATAAATGACTTTTCCGAACCTTTCAAAACAGATTTTGGTTGGCATATTGTAAAGTTACTTAAAAAGCATCCTGTAAAATCTTTTGAAGAAATGAAAATGGATTTAAAGAAAAAAGTAAAAAATAATTCTAGAATGCAATTGTCAAAAAAAGCAGTTGTAAATAAATTAAAAAAACAATATTCAATAATAGAAAATGAAGAAGCAAAAATTATTTTAAACAAAAAAAATATAAGAACAGTTTCTAAAGATTCTTTGCAAGGTACAATCATCACTATAAATAATAAGAATATTTCTCAAGAAGAGTTTGTCAATTATATTAAGAATAGAAGAAACTTGCCAATTTTTAAACTTTTTGAAAACTTTAAAGATGAGCAAATTATGGAGTATTACAAAGAGAATTTAATCCACACAGAACCAGAATATGCTTATATTCTTAATGAGTATCAAGATGGATTATTGCTTTTCGAGTTAATGCAAGAAAAAATTTGGAGCGCTTCATCTAAAGACACACTTGGTTTAAAAAATTATTTTACAACCAACTCCAAGAAGTATAAGAGTGATGATTTAAAAAGTGTCAAAGGTCAGGTTATGAATGACTATCAAAATTTCTTAGATAAAAGTTGGATAGAAGAATTAAGAAATAAGAGTGAAATTAAAGTTGATAAAAGACAATTTAAAAAGTTAATTAAATTCTACGAAGAAAAAGAATGAAGTCACTAATTGCCTCGTGTTGTCTTATTTTTTTAATTTCTTGTGATCTTTTTGATGTTCAGGAAAAACAGCGAACGAATAACGAAATTCTTGCCATAGTTAATACGGAGAAATTTTTTAAAAAGGATTTAACAATTCTTTTACCTCAAAATATTAATAAAATAGATAGTCAACTTTTAGTTAAAAGCTATATACAAGATTGGGCAATTAAAAAACTATTACTTGAAAAAGCTGAAAATAACAGCTCTTTAGAAACGGTTAATCAAATAGATGATTTGGTAAAAGATTATAAAGAAAGTCTATTGATAAATAATTATAAAGAGCAACTTGTAAAGCAAAAATTAGATACAATAGTAACCGAAAAGGAGCTCGAAGAGTATTATTTATTAAATAAAGAAAATTTTAAATTAAACGAAGAGTTAGTTAAAATAAAATTCCTTCATATAGACAATACTATAAACGATAAAAAAGAAATTTTAAAGCTCTTTAAATCTGATGACATTTTAGATTTAGAAGAATTAGAAAAACAAGAATTAAGCTTCAAGTTTCATCAATTTAACGACTCCACTTGGACACAATTAGATAACGTTTTGTTAAAACTTCCTTTTTCAAAAGAAAAACTGTTAAAAAAAACAAAATTCATTCAAAAGCAAGATTCAATAGGTTTATATTTGGTCGCTATTAAAGATGTCTTAGAACTAAAATCTATTGCACCTTTGAGCTATGTAATACCTACAATAGAACAGATGATTTTACACAAACGTAAAATTCAATTAATAAGAGATATTGAAAAAATAATAATTAAAGATGCAATACAAAACAACAATTTCAAAATATATTAGGTTATCACTATTTACTTTTTTAGTTTTTATAGGGTTACAAGTTTCTGGACAAAAACTAAAAATAGATGGAGTAGTCGTTGTTATCGGTAAAAATATTGTTTTAGACTCCGATATTGATAAATTTAAACAAGAAGTAGAATTAAGAAGTGAAGGGAAAATAAAAATTACTGACTGCGAAATGTTAGAAGAATTAATGCAGCAAAAATTAATGTCTCATCATGCAGTTATTGATAGTATTACTGTTGCTGATGAAGAAATTTCATCCAGAGTAGACAGAAGTATACAGTATTTTACGCAACAATATGGTAGCATTGAAAAAGTGATTAAAGCATATGGATTTAACGATTTAGATGATTTAAAAAAAGAATTAAATTCAGTTCAAAAAGAAAATATTTTAATAGAGAAAGAGCAACAAAATATTACAGAGAAAATCGATGTAACTCCAGAGGAGGTTCGTTTGTATTATAATGGATTGAAAGAAAAAGAAGAATTACCTCAATTTCCTGCAGAAATAGAATTAGCCCAAATAGTCATTAAAGCTATACCTACCTCAGAAGAAACAGAAAGAGTAATCAACAAGCTCAATGAAATAAAAAAACAAATAGAAGACGGTTCTAATTTTAAAATGAAGGCGATTATTAATTCTGATGATCCAGGTGTTACAAGCAATGGTGGTGAGTATTCCGTAACAAAAGAATCTAGTTTTATTAAAGAGTTTAAAGAAATGGCTTTTACCTTAGATGTTGGGCAAGTTTCAAAGCCTTTTAAATCAGAGTTTGGCTATCATATTATGCAATTAAATGCCATTAAAGGAAATACTCGAGTCGCTTCTCATATTTTAATGCAGTTAAATGTTCCTGAAGAAAAGTTAAATGAAATTAAAAGAAAAGCTGAAAAAATTATTTTAGAAATTAGAGAAGGAAAGTTAACGTTTAATGATGCTGTAAAGAAATATTCTAATGATGACGACTCAAAGAATAATGGGGGTCTCATTATAAACCCATCTACTGGAGAATCGAAATTTGATTTAACAAGAATGGATCCTGCTTTTTATGCAAGAGTTAGCGATTTAAAAAAAGGTGAAATGACAGAACCTTTTTATGATGAAGAAAGGTCTGGTAGTAAAATGTTTAAGTTTATTTTAATGAAAGATAGAACAAACACACATACTGCTGACATCATTGAAGATTACGTTAAAATTCAACAATTGGCGCTTCAGAAAAAGAAAGAAGAAACCATTACAAAATGGTCCAAAGAAAAGATAAAAGATACGTATATTAAAATTGGAGAAGTTTACAATAAGTGTACATTTGATAAGAACTGGAAAAAAGAAATAAGCAAATAATGTCTGATGTGGAAGCTGTAAAAGATCTAGTTCTTAAATATGACACCCTAAAAACAGAAATAGGGAAGGTTATTATAGGTCAGCATGAAGCTATAAACTTTACTTTATTATCTATTCTTTGCGGTGGCCATTCACTTTTGATAGGTGTACCCGGTTTGGCTAAAACATTGCTGGTTAATTCTGTTTCAGATGCTTTAGGATTGCGTTTTAAAAGAATACAATTTACTCCAGATTTAATGCCTTCTGATATTTTAGGAAGTGAAATTTTAGATGAAAAAAGACATTTTAAATTTATAAAAGGACCAATTTTTTCTAATATTATACTTGCAGATGAGATAAACAGAACTCCTCCCAAAACTCAAGCAGCTTTGTTAGAAGCAATGCAAGAAAGGTCTGTTACTGTTTCTGGAAATCATTATAAATTAGATTTACCTTTTTTTGTATTAGCAACTCAAAACCCTATTGAACAAGAAGGAACCTATCCTTTGCCAGAAGCTCAGTTAGATCGTTTTATGTTTTCAATCAATTTAGAATATCCTTCATTTAGTGAAGAAGTTGAGGTTGTAAAATGTACGACAGGTAATGATGCCCAAATTATAAATTCATTATTTTCACCTGAGGAAATTGTTGCAGCACAGAAGTTGATACGTAAGATTCCGATTACAGACAATGTTATTGAATATGCCGTTGGCTTGGTTCGAAAAACACGACCGAAATCTAAACAAGCAACAGAATTGGTAAGGTCTTATTTAGATTGGGGTGCAGGTCCCAGAGCTTCTCAAAATTTAATTCTTGCAGCGAAGGCCCATGCAGTTGTTAATGGGAAGTTTTCTCCGGATATAGAAGACGTAAAAGCTGTAGCTAAGCCTATCTTATCTCATAGAATTGTAAAGAATTACAAAGCAGAAGCTGAAGGAATTACCATATCTAATATTATAAAATCGCTCTTGTAACTTTTTTACGATATTCTAATTCGCTTTTCTAACTTATTTTGGTTCCCCTCTGTATTTTTTGTAGTTTTTTTAAAAATAAAAAAATCAATCTTTGAGAAAAGAAATAGGAGAAAAGAGATTCTATATATTTAAGATGTAGAAAATTGATATTACTTAATTTTCAAAAAAACTAAATACATTTCCACCATATCGTTTATCATAACTATGATTTTCATGATTAGACAAGTCTGTATGTTTAGAATGTTCAATTATTAAAACTCCATCAACATTGAGTAATTTTTTTGTAAATACAATATCTACAATTTTTGAAAACTGTTCTGCTTCAAAATCATAAGGAGGATCTGCAAAAATTACGTCTGTTTGTAAAGCAGTCTTTTCTAAAAATTTGTAAACATCACTTTTAAAAGTATGGATGGGTAAATCTAATTCTTTAGCAGTATTAGAAATGTATTTTATACAACCAAAGTGAGCATCTATTGCATAGATCGTTTTTGTGCCTCTAGATGCAAACTCGTAACTGATATTTCCTGTGCCAGAAAATAAATCTATTACAGATATACTATCAAAATAATAGGTGTTATTTAAGATGTTGAATAAGGATTCTTTTGCCATATCTGTAGTTGGACGAACAGGTAAATTTTTAGGTGCTGTTAAACGCCTGCTTTTATGCTTTCCAGAAATTATTCTCATGAACCTAAAAGTATATAGTTTGAATGTTTAGAGCAATTTAGTTGTTTAAAAATGGGATTATTACTTTCTAAAAATAAAACATTCCTAATGTATTGATAAGTTATAGTATAAAGTTCAGATTCTAACTCAATATCTCCTGTAAAATATAGTTGTATTTCTTCTACATCTAATTTTAATTGTTCAAACGTAAACAAGATATAGTAAATAAAGTCTTCTTTAGTTTCAAAAGAAAAAGAATTTGAAAAATACAATTGTTTATTTTGTATTACGACAACATCAAAACTGTCTGAAGAAACATTTACGTAGACCACTTTTTCATCCGAATTATTGATGGAAATTAATTTTTCAATA
>Ga0228603_1000120_pt1 | contig 8009 bp, 9 predicted proteins | sample 3DmetaG_FD_182711 | JGI IMG/M metagenome (GOLD analysis project Ga0228603, IMG submission 182711) | Seawater microbial communities from Monterey Bay, California, United States - 3D | ecosystem: Environmental > Aquatic > Marine > Coastal | place: USA: California | collected 2016-11-09 | reverse complement strand
AGAGAGACAACGCCGACTTTTAGCTGCCGGAATGGGGGCTAGATAGAAGTCGGCGTTGTCTCTCTGAGCGTAATAAGCGGGAGTTCCCCGAGTATTTTCATCGCCAAGCCGCAAAAGCAGCTGGCTGTAGCTGATAGGGGTCAACGCCTTCTTGTCGTTAAATATATCAAGTATGTGATTTAACTCTGTACCAGATGGCAGTGATACTGCGTACTCGTTTACACCGGCAATGACGGTGATGAACTCAGGCTCAGGAATATAGATATCTGTCCTTGAACAAAAATCAATTGCCGAGTCACGCACTGAGCGCTCTATAAGAAAGTCTGGAGCACCTTGCGCCTCGGGGCGCACGTACAGAGAAAAATCAGAATACTTCATTAGGCAACACCAACCATGCCGGAAGAGGCAGGTACTGGGGTTGTAGCTCCATCAGCCTGAGTCTTCACACCAAGCGCATTGGCAAAGCTCTGATAGTGCATCATTGCTCGCTGTGCGTTGCCTGCAAACTCAGAGTCTTTCTGATATGAGCGATACAGTACGTAATCCAGAATGCAGTTAGCGTAAACATCGTCTAGGCTGATTGTAGTTGTATCTGTATCGAAATTAGAAATCGTAATTTCTGACGGAGATGAACTGTAAACAATCTCTAGAGAATGAGCGCCACTTGCACCCTTGGGGTATACATAAAAATTCTTGGGGTCGGCTGGATCGTAAACAAAGTGTTCAATCTTGTTGGTGCCAGCTGTGGTCTCGTGCCAGTTAGGTAGCGTCTCATCTAAGATGCGCTTCTGTACTTGGGTAACGGCTCGACCGCCCACGTTTCGTACTACTTCAATCAATCGTAACGCCGCACTTGGAAGTGTCTGCTTACTACCGTCAACGCAGTCGTAGGTGGTGTTTACCATCTTTGCGTCGGGTCGGTGTAGCACTACTTCTTTCTGTGCGTCATTAAAGAACTTTAAAAGTTCACTATTTGGAAACCGGACGTTCGTATTATCCTGAAGAATAATTGCAGCCCGATCTAAAATATCTACTACCTTAGTTGTCGCCATTGTCAGTCTCCCACTCAATTATTTGTAAATCGGGGTTGTTTTTGAATATCGGGTTGTACTCGAACTCATTTCCGGTAATCACATTCTTAACCCGTTTTGGGACGAGTTCTTTCTGGGCTGGCTGTGGGTTTGCTTTATTCTTAGCTAGTTGCTGCACCTGCTCTTCGAGCTGCGCGAGCGTTAACCGTCTATCCAGCTTTACACCAAAGTCTTCTTTGGCTTGAAGGAATACTTCGTCTTTCTTCGTGTTAGCTTTTTTCATAAGTGTCTCGCCAAAAAGGGGGAGGAAAACCTCCCCCGATCATTGGTCTATCTTAGTTCCACTTACCAACTACAAGCGCGTCTGGAGTAACGACCTTAGAGCCGTAAACTTTCAGACCACGTACTTGATCACCGAAAGTGCTTTCCATGCGAACAGTTTCAGTGTTAGTGAACTGTGACGCGAAGGACAACGCTTTAGGGTGACCGGCAAGAACGTGGGTGTAACCCGCGTCGGCGCCAGTAGATGGCTTGTAAATCATGTTGCTTTGGAAAACCTTGAAGCGGTCAACCATTCCAACCAAACCGTTGCGGAGAGGTGAAGTGGCATCGCCAGTCAGGTAAGCCTGACGCAGCTCTGACTGCTTAAGCATAGAGATGTACTCAGGAGAAAGAACGATAAAACGACCTTCTTCTGGGATGTTCAACTCGTCTAACTGCTTAGACATGGTCAAGATGTTTTCTAGGATGTTAGAAGTAGTTACGTCAGCTTGTGAACCGATAGTAGTAGCACCAGTTACAGCGCCAGCAAGAACTTCAGTCTCAACAGCAATACGCATACCTTCAGAAGCATCGCTAGAAGCGCCTTCCAACATGTTGATATCAGCCTGAGCTGCCAACACATCGTCTACTTTAAAGCTGTAGTACTTAGCTTTATCGATAAGCATTTCTACTTTAGCAGTAGTCAGCTCTTGAGTAGTGATAGTGCCAGCGTAGTCGTTGATAGTTACAGCCGGAACTGTACGGATAACAACTTTGTCGCCCTGACCAGAGATTTCACCTTCATAGTCGGTGTTAGAGATTTCGGGTAAAATTGATTTGCTGTAGAACTTAGCCTGAAGGAGTTTGGAAAACACCTCTGGGATAAAGTTTACTTCAGATGTAGCACCCGTTGAAAATTGTGAAAAAGACATTTTATTACCTCACAAGAGATTAGCGGCGTATCGACCCACTCTCCATCGCTTTGAGTATTTCTGTTTGATGCTTTTCAAACACTTTGTTTGGCATCCTCATAATCTCATCGACGGTCCAGTGTTTCTTTTCGCCTTTAATTTGTGACTTTCGAGCCTTGGGCATCTTCGGTTCTGCAACCGTCTTAGCCCGCTCAAGAGCCTGCTCTTGCAGCGTGGGAGCTGGTTGCCCCATATCAGCCTTAAACCTACTAAGGACGGAGTTCACATCATTTGACGAACCTTCTTGTATCCAAGTCTTCGTCTGAGAATCTGCTTCCTCTAACCAGTTCAACCAGTCTGCCGTATCAATAAGTTGATCGACATCAGGGTGTACCGCTCGGATTCGCTCAAAGTGCTCGGCTTGCGCCTGCTCCTGAATCTCTTGATACTTACTCTGTTCTTGCTCGGCTAAAGCATCCTTGGCTCTACCAACTTCATCCTGTGTTCTCTTCAACTCATCCAGCAATGGTCCAGCAAGATCGGGATAGTCCTCTCTTATCTGTGCCAGCTTGCTTTCATCTTTTGAAGATTCCACAAGTTGACTCTTCAACTCAGTAACGCTTTTGATCAGGTCGGCATTTTGCCGCTTCAAGTCAGCCGCTTCTTGAGTTGCTTTCGTCATTCTCGCCTGTGCGCCTTTCATCGCTTTCTCGGCTTTTTCTAAAGCCAACCTCAGTTCCGAGTCCTCGCTGCGTTCTGACTCTTCTACTGTGTCCTCATCCGCTTGAACTTCAGCCGTATCCGTGGGATCGGGGGCTTCTACTTGCAACGCTTCGGGTTCTTCTGGGGTATCCTCTGGAGGTTGATCTGCCTCTGGGGTCTCAGTCTTACCTTTAGTCATTTGTTCGTACAATTCTTTCGCTTCAGCTTCCAGTCGCGCTGGGTCATTTCTCTTTGACATTGTTATTTCCTTCGAGTCCCACAATGGGATATTCGTTAGTCTATTGCGGATGTCCTTTTAGGGGTCCGCGCTTTGTCTAGAACGGCTTTTGCCGCATCCTCAAGTTCAAGCATAAAACGCAGCTCTAGTAGCCTGCCTTGCTCGAACCTAAAATTTGTCTCGTCTGCTCTTTCTAATGCTGACTGGGCGCTGTCGAATCGGGCTTTAATTAAGTCCCGCAGGAGTTCCCATTCCGGCATTGCCTTGAGCCGCAGGATCGCCTGCGACTGCTGCCTGTTGCATTTGAGCTTGGAGTAACTGTTGTTGTTGCTGCTGTTCAAGAGCTAATTGCTCCTCAGTCTTAATAATTTCGTCGGGGTCAATATCCATGCTCTGGGCTATGTCACGCAGCAACTGAGTACGCTTGACTGCACCGTTGGGGTCTTCACCAACAAGAGATAGGAATTGAAGCAACCGCTGGCTCTGTACTTCTTTCTGTACAAGTGCAGTACTGCCACGAGCTACGATCCGTAGATCACCCTTGGACTTCTCGTTAGTCCCGAACTCCATATTGAAGTGGAACAGAGCCTCGATCATTGGCTCAATCAGGAAGTCATCAATGTTTTTGATTGTGCTTTTCAGTGCAATGTTTGCTGCACCCATCAGCATCGACATACCAGTCGCTGTTTTGTTAAGACCTTGAGTCTGCTCACCATGAGTGTACGAGGGCAGTGATGTGGTCTCGTCAGCAAATCGACGGAATATCTCTACAATCTGGTTCAGTCCATTAGCGTTCGCTACCGGCTGATACCATCTGACAGCAGGCATAGAACCGTCTCCACCCTCTCGGAGAAATACTCGCCAAGGGTGGATGTCTGTCGGGTCTTCTCCTGCTGCAAGCAAGTCGGTGTTTACCTCAACCATCGGACCTGACGACAAAGCCATGTTGTCTAGCCAGATACGCGTTGCGGTATTCATAGTTCCCTGAGAGTCACGCATCATGCGAGGCACGCCTGTACCCCAGAACTGGTGCGGGCTGCGCTCATACGGGAAGATGTGATAAGGAATCTTGTACCCGTTTATAGGGTTCAACATAACCTTCAGTACCTTGCCGTCGCAGATCCATACACATGCTGAGTAATCATCAGAAAGATCTGAGCCTTCTTCTAACTCTATGCCGTGCTCTTCAAGGTCGTATCCGTCAACGGTGCCCCAATACTCCATAACAACGAAGCGATTGGACTCAGAGTTCTCGTGGATACCCGCGATTCGTCGTCGGGTTGTCTCGTGATCTTCTTCAGTATGGTTGCCGTTACGGTGAATCTTAAGAAGATACTTAACCATATCGGAGTCAAACTGTGGTAAATCAGCCAGATCGCGCATCTGTCGTCTTGTTAGGACGTGACGACGGAATAAACCATCGCAATCATCCAGTGTTGTACAGTATGGGTCGGGGTATAGATCGAAAATACTAACGCTTTCTACGTCAGGCGCCACAGTTTCTACAACGCTCAAGCCAAAGTTCTGCTCACCAGTCTCTGGGTTCAACATTTTAGAGTAGCTTTGCTTCTTATCTATACGCACAGTGCCCGCTTTAACGGCACCTGAGCCAAAGATGCAGGCTTCTAGGAATGCTTCCTTCAGCTTCATCTCTGCATTTGTTTCTATTAACTGGTCTTTAATGTCTACAGTCATAGACTCAGCAGCGTTCCTGGCTATTTCTTTCTCTAGCTCTAAGAACTCTCCCTCTAGCTCCTCCATCCTTGCGGCTACCAAGTCCTGATTCATCATCGGGTCTTGTCCGCTCGCCATCATGATCTGCTCCATAGCCATCTGGCGCATTTGCATCGCCTTCAGGGGATCGATCTGTGGGATTGGGGTGGGGTCTACAGAGAAGAAAACATCGCCATGCTGAAATAATAGGTCGATTATTCTTGAATATGCCGCCATAACTTTGGTACGTGTTAAGCCGACGTACACTTTAGACCGAGATCCAGAGGCTGCATTTAGACGTGCGAGTACTTCAGGCTCATATATCCCCTGATATTGACGCAGGTCTTTAAGCCACTCGTTCTCTGTTTCTTTACGAGCGTCTTTATATTCTTGGAAAGTTCCGGCGAGACGAGTCCCCAGACTCTGCATACTTTGCGCTTGCAGACCATCTGGCTCTTTGTCTAACTCTACTTCCTCGCCTTCATACTCATCTTCATGCATAGATTAATAGCCCGTCACAGGATCTAACGATTTAAAGCGTTTTTGTATAGTCCGGTGCCGAGGTCTCGGCATAGAGGCAAGTCCATGCAGCGCGATAGCATAAGCCATCACCCTGTCATCATAACATCCATTCTGAGAATTGTAACTCCCTTTATCATCAATGATGTACGTTCGCAACTCATTTAATAGTTCAATATCCGCTACACCAGATTCACCCTGTCGCATTAAGGTTGCGAGATTGTCAACGATTAATGGTTTTGTTTTTGACGTGGTTAAGAAGCCTCCGCGTTTTGTCAAGCGATCTCCGTAGGCGCCATCGACAGAACTCTCCACAAATAAATTTGCATATCCTAAATCTTGTATTTTTCGGAGGGTGCCCAGACCATGGTTGTTTCTCTCTACTACTATATATGCGTTGTTAAACCGCTTACCCAACATGGCAACTAGGGCGCCGTAGTCAAAAGGATCTATGTGTCCGTGCCAGCAGCCTACCTGATTACCCATAGAGTCTAGGATCTGGGCGCAGCTGTAGTCGCCGTAGGCGAGACCTTCCGCAACATCCACACCGATGACGTAGCTTTCTTCTCGGAGCGGCGGATACCACTCTTGATAGTTGCCGTGTTCTCGCGGGATCAAGTTGCCATCGATGATGTCACCCTTAAAGTCTGCGGTGTAGCAGTTACTCTCACATTGAGATATCGCCGTCTCTTCTACGAAGCATCGACCGGACGTTAAGAAGGCTTCTAGCGGGGTGCTCGGATATTCCTGACGGAATAGATCTGTTCCTCCCAGCTCGTCTAGCTTGGCGCGTCTAAACGAAAGCTGCTCGTCGTCCAATCCATATTTCTGGGCGAGATCATATTCTTCGGGGGTGGCGACGAAGTAAGGCGATACCTTTTTTCTATACTCGGGCATCCAGTACCACGGGATAAAGCAGGTTACCCACTCTGACTCGCCGCGAAGCGACTTCATTACCTGATCATAGAACCAGCCACCGGCACCATTAGCCGTGCTCTCTAATATCACTTCAGTGTTCTTGCCGCCGACGGTCTGTAGTAGACCTGCGACTATGTCTGATCCTTGTGGGTAGAAGGCAACCTCTGATCCGTGGACGAATCGGTTTGTTTGTCCTCGTCCAGTCTGGGTAGAGCGTGCGGTTCCCACTCGGTACCGCGAATTGATTTCGTCAAATACCAGAGTTGACGCCGACTGAGAAGCGAGCGGCGGCTTAAATGCCGGATGCGGGACATTTTCATAGAAATGGCGGACCATATTAAAAATAGCGTTAGTAGATTCTGCAAGGTGCGACAGCACAAACGCGTTAGCGTTTCGATTTTGCGTGACTTTCCAGAAGTTTCTGCCCTGTGTGTACGTAGATATTCCGGTTTGGCGGGCTTTCAGGACCAATGCGCGGATGTTTCCTTGATCTTTTAACTGCTGTTCTAACACTTTATGCACGTATAATTGGGCAGAATTCAACACAAAACTGCGGGTATCCACCTCTTTTGTGACAATTTTCAGCATGTTCTTTGCGTACAAAGGGAAGTTGCCCTTCAATTTGCGGGCTATCTCTTCAATTTCCATTGCTATTCACCACTGCGCGGCACCACCAGACAAAGTCATGGTCGTCTAAAGCGCCTCTCATTAGATTTACGCGGGCACAAACCAATCTTACATTGCCCCCAATGTAGCCTTTCGTGACATCAATCCGGTCAGGACTGACAGAAAGGTCTGACTGATCCAAGGTTATGTGCATAGGTAGCTGCGAAATAGCGCAAATACCTCTCTGCTGCTCGTATAACGCCACCAAATACTCGAGTGATATGGGAGTACCCTCGTATTTCTTTTGCTTGTGACGCTGCTTAAGACCCGTTAAACGATATTGCAAAAATCCCTCTAGACTTGAGTTGCTTCTTTTTTTATTGCTAAGCGACTTACAGGCTTTACACTGATGCCGCCCGTTAGCTTGAAACTCGTCTAGACTTTTGACAACGCCGCAAGTGGTGCATTCTTTACGATTAAGCGCCACGATATGTCCCTCGTTAGCTCCTCAAATCTCGCTACGGCTTTACGGCTGTTACTGACAGCGACTCGGTCTCCCATTAACCCAGTGCCCAGCCCTATGCATCCCTGTACATCTTTAGGGAAGTTTGCTGCGTGAATCAGAATGTAGGTTCGATCCTCTACATCTTGGATGTGATAGGTCTCGCCAAATCGCGGGGATGTCCGCCAAGCAACGTCATAGTTGCCTTCAGGGATACACGACACGTTGGCAGCATTGTCCAGCCATGGTCGCTCTATCGTATAAAACCGCTCACCGTAGAACTCTATGACACCTAGTGTGCCGTCAGGGTGATAAGCGAATCGTTTTAGTTCGATATCAATCATTGGTAGCCGGACCTCTCTTTCTAGCCCGAACATCGTTTCGTTCTTTTCGGCTGGGCTTAGTATTTCCAAAGATTCGATCATAGCCGTCGCTAAACTTTTTAGTATCTTCAGGACGACGGTTGTCGCCCTTGCTATATAGTGTTTCACGAGAGTTTTTCATTTCCTGTGCCTTGCTGTCTTCTTAGCTATCTTCTTGGGTTGGGCGCTGTGCTGCTTACACGCTTTGGTGTCGGCGCGTTTTTTCTTGCTGGTCGCCGCGTATTC
>Ga0228603_1000117_pt1 | contig 8072 bp, 8 predicted proteins | sample 3DmetaG_FD_182711 | JGI IMG/M metagenome (GOLD analysis project Ga0228603, IMG submission 182711) | Seawater microbial communities from Monterey Bay, California, United States - 3D | ecosystem: Environmental > Aquatic > Marine > Coastal | place: USA: California | collected 2016-11-09 | reverse complement strand
TGTCTTAGCAATAGGTGCCGTTAAAACAGAAATGTTAAAAGAAGCATTCCCTGATTATAAAGCGCCACTTTCTGCCAAAGAAATGGCAAATTATATTTTTGATTTTTCTTTAACAGGGAACAAATTTTATAATGGTAAAGTATTGCAAGTTTCATCATCAACACCCTAGTTTTCTTTGAATACGGACTATCATAAGTACATACCAGAAAAAGCAATCCCTTTTATTCAATTTTTAATTGATACTCATAATTTTACATTAAAAATTGTAAATCAAAGACAAACAAAACATGGTGACTTTAGAAAATTACCAAATGGACGATTTCAAATTACAGTTAATAACAATCTCAATCCCTATCAATTTTTATTAACGTTAGTGCATGAAATTGCACACCATGTTACACACCAAAAATTTGGCATAGTTCAAGCACATGGAAAAGAATGGAAAACTGTTTTTCAACACCTAATGTTGCCTTTTTTAAGACCAGATATTTACCCTAAAGAAATGTTGCCTTTTTTAGCAAATTACTTAAAAAACCCAAAAGCAAGTACAGATACTGATGCTAACTTATCTTTAATTCTAAGAGGAAACATCGCAGAGAAAGGAAAAAAATTTATGTTTGAAATTCCTTTGGATAGTTTTTTTGAATTTAATAAAACGATCTACAAAAAAGGGAATAAAAGAAGAACAAGGTTTGAATGTTTAAATATGAGCAATCATAAAATATATTTATTCAATCAAAACGTAGAAATAAAATTAGCTACAAACAACAAAAATGAAACATCGTAAATTTTGAAGTGATTAAATTTTAATCTCTAAAAACAACTGAAAAAATTTAAATATTATTCTAAATAGATTGTATCTATTTCTAATTTAAAGTGTTCCTTTTTTTTATTTCCTATTAAAAATGCAAGTTCTTCAATAGTTTCTGAAGAGAAGTTGTCCATATTTAGATTTCTCCCTCTAAATGCAGGATACATATCTGAAAGAGCTATGGTAATAGTTTGCCAAGTGCCATTTGTTTTAAAAGTTGATACAAAAGAATAGTAGTTAGAAACATTGTCCTTTACTCTAAATTGATATTTTTTCCCATCGCCTTTTAGTTTGATAACAATTTTCTTAAAATCTTTTAATTCTATTGAAGAAAAACGATATCGTAATAAAGAAAAACCTCCGTTGTTGTCTGTAGAAACATGTCCGTAAAACTCACCATTGCCCTCTTTATTAAGTTTAAAATCACCCTTAGACCTTCCTCCCATTACAACATCATCAACAACTCTCCATTGTGAAATATTGGCATTAGAATTAAAATCAAAAATCACGAAATTTGAGGTATTCATAAAAAAAAGTATTGAAAGAAGTAGAAAAGTTTTACTCATAATTCATAAGAAATTATTACATAAAAATAGCTACTATAACTTTAAGTACTGTTTAAATAATGTTAAAAAAAAACTCCACACGATGTGTGGAGTTTTTTTATTGTGACCGGGCTGGGGCTCGAACCCAGGACCCTCTCCTTAAAAGGGAGATGCTCTACCAACTGAGCTACCAGGTCATCCTTTTTCGTTTTAGCGGCTGCAAATATATCTTTTATTTTTAAAAAAACAAATCTATTTTTTATTTTGTTTCTTTTAAATATGCTTCTCTTACTTTTTTAAATAAATTAGAAGAATACACAAAGCTTACAACTGCTTCATTATCAGTTTTGAATATTTCTTCACTACTTCCCTCCCATGCTTTTCTACCGTCTTTTAAAAAAATTATTTTTTCTCCAATTTCCATAACTGAATTCATATCATGGGTATTAATTACAGTTGTAATATTATATTCAGCGGTAATTTCCTGAATTAAATTATCAATTACAATAGCTGTTTGCGGATCTAAACCAGAGTTCGGTTCGTCACAAAATAAATAGTTAGGATTCATAACAATCGCCCTTGCTATTGCAACTCTTTTTTGCATTCCTCCAGACAGCTCTGCCGGTAATTTTTTATTTGAATTTTCTAAATTAACTCTTTTCAAAACAAAATTTACACGCTCAAGCATTTGAACATAAGATTGTTTTGTAAACATTTTTAAAGGGAACATCACATTGTCTTCTACCGTTTGAGAATCAAACAAAGCACTTCCTTGAAAAACCATTCCTATTTCTTGCCTCCATTGCTGTTTTTCATTTTCTGTAAACTTTGTACTTATTTTTCCATCAAAAGAAATAAACCCATCATCTGGCGAATGCAGACCAATTAAAGATTTTAAAAAAACTGTTTTACCCGATCCGCTTTGACCAATTATCAAGCTTGTTTTACCAGGGTGAAAAGTAGCAGAAATACCCTTTAAAACTTTTATGCCTTCAAAACCTTTATGTAAATTTTTTACTTCTATCATTCTCTAAGTTAAAAGTAGTTGAGTTAAAAAATAATTTGCAATTACAATTAAAATAGTCGTCCAAACCACAGATTGTGTACTTGCTCTACCAACAGCGATTGAGCCTCCTTTTACATAATAGCCATGATAAGAAGGAACAGTCGCTATTAAAAATGCAAAAATTAAAGTTTTAATAATTGCATAGGTCAATAAAAATGGATTAAAGTCTGTTTGAATACATTATATGTATTCTGCGCCAGAAAAAAGGCCAGATAACACACCAGAAACCCACCCTCCTAAGATCCCTAAAAACATCCCTAATGATATTAGAAATGGATAAAAGAAAACTGTTGCTATAATTTTTGGTAAAACTAAATAATTTAAAGAGTTAATACCCATTACCTCCAGGGCATCAATTTGTTCTGTAACTCGCATTGAACCAATACTTGATGTTATGTAAGACCCTACTTTACCCGCTAAAATAATTGAACAAAAAGTAGGCGCAAATTCTAAAATTATAGAGCGTTTTGCTGCAAAACCAATTAATGATTTAGGAATAAAAGGGCTGTCTAAATTTAAAGCGGTTTGTAAAGCAATCACTCCTCCTATAAAAAAAGAAATAAACATAATAATGCCTAAAGATTTTAGGCCTAAATCTTCTATTTCTCTAAGCAAAGCTTCGTAAAAAACTTTTGAACGTTGAGGCTTTTTAAAAACCCTTCCTAACATTATAAAATATTTACCAATATGTTCTAGGTAATTCATTCATTTAAAATTTATGCTAAAGTATTAAAATATCATTAATAGAAAGTTAAAATAACCATATCAAAATAAAAAACAATTACTTTTGAATAATTATTTAATTGATATTTTATGAAATCGAAGATTTTCTTTAATTTTTTGTGCTTATTTTTTCTCCTAGTAAGCTGTAAACCTGCAAAAAAAATTATAAAGCCTAAGCTAGTAGTAGGTATTGTTATCGATCAAATGAGATATGACTATTTAACAAAATTTGCAGATCGATATGGTAAAAAAGGATTCAATCGAATACTGCAAGGTGGGTTTTCATTAGAAAATGCGCATTATAATCTTATTCCAACCTATACTGCAGTTGGACATGCATCAATTTACACCGGAACAACTCCCAGTGAGCATGGAATTATCTCCAATGATTGGTATGATAAATACTTGAAAAAATCTGTGTATTGTGTAAATGACAATACATACAAAACATTGGGTAACAATGGTCTGAATGGTCAAAAATCTCCAAAAAGATTAGTTACTTCAACGATCACAGATCAATTGCATTTGGCTCAAAACATGCATGGGAAAACAATTGGTATTTCGATAAAAGATCGAGCGGCAATTCTTCCAGCGGGTCATACAGCTAATGGAGCATATTGGTATGATGGTGAAAATTATAACACTTGGATAACAAGTACTTTTTACATGAATAAACTCCCTCAGTGGGTAACCGATTTTAATAATAACAACAAAGCAGATAATTATCTAAATAGCCCTTGGGAAACTCTTTATGAGATCGACAGTTATGTAAATAGCAGAAGTGATGATAATATTTTTGAAGAAAAATTAATAGGACAAGAAACTCCCACGCTCCCAAAAGATTTAAAATTTTTACGCACCAAAAATAATAATTTTGATTTATTAAAAACAGTTCCTGCTGGCAACACATTTACAGTAGATTTTGCAAAAGCAGCAATTATAGGAGAAAAATTAGGGAAAAGTGAATACACCGATTTTTTAGCTGTAAGTTTTTCATCCACAGACTATATTGGACATAAATATGGGGTCTCTGCTATAGAAACAGAAGACACTTATTTAAGATTAGATAACGATTTAGCGAATTTTTTTGAATTTTTAGACAGACAAATAGGAAAAGATAACTACACTCTTTTTTTAACTGCAGATCATGCTGATGTGCATACTCCTGCATATTTACAATCACTGAAAATCCCTGCTCATTATCTAAATCCTGAAAGGTTAAAAAACTTTCTTTTTGAGATGACTAAAAAGCATTTTAATTCAATAGATTTAATTGAAAATATTTCTAACTATCAAATATTTCTAAATAAAGAAAAAGTAGAATCTTTAGGTTTGGATATTCACGTAGTAGCTCAAAAACTTGCTGACGAAGTCATTAACTTTGATCAAATTTACAAAGCTGTTACTGCAAAAACTCTCCAAACAACTCATTTTTCATCAGGAATCTTAAATTCTCTTCAAAACGGTTATAATCAAAAATTCTCAGGAGATGTATTGCTGATTCCTAATCCTGCAACACTAATTAGAGGCAGAAAGGGAACGAGTCATGGCTCAGGTTATTCTTACGACACACACGTACCCATTATTTTTTATGGAGCCGGAATCAAACAAGGTGTATCAACAAAAAGATATCATATTACAGATATTGCACCAACCATTGCTAATTTACTGGGTATTGAAGCACCAAATGGAACAAATGGAGAAGTGATTGAAGGAATTTTAAAAAAATAATGAAACTATATCTTTTTTGGTAAGAAAACTTCAGCCATCATACAACGAGCACTTCCGCCGCCGCAAATCTCAATAGTTTCTAAAGAGCTAGAAATAATTCGACAATGATTCGTTATTTGAGCTTTTTGTGATTGTGTCAAACTGTTCAAGGCTGCATCACTCATTATTAAAAATCGCTCATCCTCTTTACCACGAACTTGTAACATATTGCCTGCAAAATTATTCACCTGTTCTTCGGTAATATCAATCACTTTTTTACCATCTTCTTTAAAATGCTTTAACAAATTTTTTCTTTCCGTTTTATCATCAACAGAGGATAAACAAATAACAACAAAAGTTTCTGCAACACACATCATCACATTGGTATGATAAATACGCTCTCTTTTATTATTTACTGTTTGATTCGCATTAAAAATAACGGGGGTGTATTCAAAATCTTCACAAAACTCTATAAATAATTCTTCATCTGCTCGGGGAGAAAGTGCACAATATGCTTTGTTATTTACCCTATCTAAAACCATACTCCCTGTTCCTTCTAAAAAGAACCCTTCTTCTTCAGCAGAAGTATAATCTACTACATTGTCTATTAGAAAACCTTTCTCTTCTAATTGAACTAAAACATCTTCACGTCTTTCTAAACGCCTATTTTCAGCAAACATTGGATACAAAGCAACCGTACCTTCTTTGTGAAAAGAGATCCAATTATTAGGAAATAAAGCATCAGGAGTATCAAACTCATTTGTATCGGAAACAACAATTACATTAATTCCGAAATTGCGTAATTTTTCTACATAAGTATCAAACTCCTTTTGTGCTTTTGCATTAACTGATGCTGGAAATATATTTTCTATTCTTTTTTGATAATAGTTATTCACAGCTGTTTGCTCATTCATCCTAAAATTTAAGGGACGAATCATTAAAATTGTAGTTGTAGTTTGATGCATTTATTTAATCTATTTAATACAAAATTAGACTTTTTTTTAATTTGTATTGATATCAATTTAATTTTTGAGCTTCACGAAATTATATACAACGGATACTTATTATCTTTTGTTTACTTTTACTTTATGAAAAAAATATTTTTCTTTTTTGTATTAAATGTCTCTTTTTCTTTTTTTGGACAAGGGCTTTCTAAAAAATTTACCTATTTATCAAAAATAGATAAAACCATTCAATCTGAATTGCGCTATCTTGGTACTAATAACTTTATTGGAACACCCATAGATGGCTATTATAAGAACTGTGTAATCGTTACCAAAGAAACTGCTTTTGCTCTAAAAAAAGTGCAACAAATTCTTTTAAAAAAAGGCTTGAGTCTGAAAATATTTGATGCCTACAGACCCCAACAGTCCGTAGATCACTTTGTGCGTTGGGGAAAAGTTTTGAATGATACGCTAATGAAAAAAAAATACTACCCAGATGTACCAAAATCTAAGTTGTTTGAACAAGGCTATATTGCTTTAAAATCTGGCCATTCTAGAGGTAGTACTGTAGATTTAACAATTGTTCAAAGAGCATCAGGTAAAGAATTGGATATGGGAAGTATCTATGATTTTTTTGGAGAAGAATCTCATCCATCTCATAAAAAAATTAATACTCATCAACAAAAAAACAGACTTTATTTACGTGAAATAATGCTCAAAAATGGTTTTAAACCCTATGAAAAGGAATGGTGGCACTTTACACTAAAAAAGGAACCCTTCCCAAAAACTTATTTCAATTTTCCTGTAAAATAATAAGTTTTAACAAAATAGAAACAACTTCGCTGAAAATCGGCATTATATTTGTCACTTTATTTCTAGAAAGTATAAATCTATGATATCAAAAATTAAACTTCTTCTTACAATCATCTTTTTAGTATCAATTTATCGATTGTCTGCTCAGTTTGATAATAATTCTTCAAATAAGGATAACCTGAAAATTAAAGGAATTAATTTAAAAAATTCTCAAGAAATAAAAGAAACAAATTCTATAGAACTAATAGGAAATAGGGGCTTTAAAGATGCTTTTGAGAAAGAAAAAGAAAAGTTAAAAAGAACTCAAGAAGAGAATAAATTTAACAACAAAGGTATTATCACAAAAGCTAAATTAAGTGAAGAACGTTTTTTAAAAGCTTTTAAAAAAATAAATGGCCAATATATATATCCAAGAATCGATCAAGATTTAGGAAGTTTTAGAACCAATTCTAAAAGTGTAAATGTCATCTGTAGAGACTTTCAATATCCAGACGGTGATCGAGTTACTATTTTAGTGAATAACATTCCTATTGTTGTCAATATAGAACTCAGGCAAAGTTATCAAAAATTTAATATCCCTTTGGAAATAGGTATTAACAAAATTGCTTTTAAGGCTTTGAATCAGGGAACATCTGGTCCGAATACTGCGGCTTTTAAAGTGTTTAATGATGCTGGTATGTTGTTGTCATCTAATGAATGGAATCTGGCTACAGGGGCGAAGGCAACAATAGTCATTGCCAAAGACAAATAAATAGGCTTCGAAAACGATTGAGTTAAATGTCTAAAATCATTTTTTTTTATTCTATTTAAAACAGTTATTTTTGTACTGTAATAGAATATCATAACATCTATTTTACCAAAAACAAGAATCATAAAGAATGAAAAAAATTACCAAACAAACCTATTTAGACTGGTATAAAGACATGCTCTTTTGGCGTAAATTTGAAGACAAGTTAGCTTCTGTTTATATTCAACAAAAAGTGAGAGGGTTCTTACATTTATACAATGGTCAAGAAGCTATTTTAGCGGGTGCATTGCATGCTATGGACTTGTCTAAAGATAAGATGATTACTGCTTACAGAAATCACGTTCAACCAATTGGTATGGGAGAAGATCCTAAACGGGTAATGGCGGAGTTATTTGGAAAAGCTACAGGAACATCAAAAGGAATGGGTGGTTCTATGCATATTTTCTCAAAAGAATTTCGTTTTTACGGAGGTCATGGTATTGTTGGTGGACAGATTCCTTTGGGTGCTGGTCTTGCTTTTGCTGATAAATACAACGGTTCTAATGCAGTTACTCTAACCTGTTTTGGTGATGGTGCTGCAAGACAAGGGTCATTACACGAAGCATTCAACTTAGCAATGCTATGGAAATTACCTGTGATTTTTATCTGTGAAAATAACGGATATGCAATGGGTACCTCTGTTGATAGAACTGCAAATCATTCAGATATATGG
>Ga0228603_1000115_pt1 | contig 8087 bp, 9 predicted proteins | sample 3DmetaG_FD_182711 | JGI IMG/M metagenome (GOLD analysis project Ga0228603, IMG submission 182711) | Seawater microbial communities from Monterey Bay, California, United States - 3D | ecosystem: Environmental > Aquatic > Marine > Coastal | place: USA: California | collected 2016-11-09 | reverse complement strand
AAGTGTGCCCTATTTTTAGAGAAAAAGATGGTTTGGCTATGAGCTCTAGAAACACTAGGTTATCAAAAGAGCAAAGAGTTTCAGCGCCTTTTATTTATAAAATTCTTAAGCAAGTTCGTAAAAAATTTAACACCGAAAATACTTTAAAAATAACTGAATGGGTTGAACAAGAATTTAAAAAAAACACTTTTTTAAATCTAGAGTATTTTACAATTGCTGATGAAAAAACACTAGAAATTGTAAAAAATAAGGAATTTAACAAAAATTATCGTGCTTTTATTGCAGTATTTGCAGGAGAAATTAGATTGATTGATACTATTCGATTAAAGAATTTATAATTAAAAAAATAGTATTTTTGCAGCATGTTAGTACAAGTCGTAAAATCTAAAATCCACCGCGTTAAAGTAACAGGTGCAGATTTAAATTATATAGGAAGCATTACCATTGACGAAGATTTAATGGATGCAGCCAATATTATTGAAGGAGAGCGTGTTCAAGTTGTGAACAACAATAATGGAGAGCGATTAGAAACTTATGCCATACCCGGTCCACGCTGTAGTGGTGAAATTACGTTAAATGGTGCCGCAGCAAGAATAGTCGCTGTAAATGATGTTTTAATCCTTATTGTATATGCTTTTATGGATTTTGAAGAAGCCAAAAACTTCAAACCTTCTTTGGTCTTTCCCAACGAAAAAAACAATACACTTACTTAGTGAGTTTTTCATTAAAAAAAATATTAAAAACAATTTTACCTCTTATTCTTGGGGTTTTTTTAGTCTGGTACTCTCTCTCGAAAATTTCGATTGATGTACTAATAGGGTACTTTAAAAAAGCAAACTATGGCTGGGTATTTCTTGGATTATTTTTTGGTGTTTTAAGTCATTTATCTAGAGCTTATAGATGGAAATTTATGCTGGAACCTTTGGGCTTTAAACCAAAATTCACCAACAGTGTTTTAGCAGTTTTGATAGGCTATTTAGTTAATTTAGCTTTGCAAAGAGCAGGCGAAGTCTCTAGAGCCTTTGTCTTAACAAATTATGAAGACATCCCTTTTGAAAAGGGGTTTGGTACTATTGTAGCAGAAAGAATTGCAGATTTAATTATGATGTTATGCATCATTATTATTACACTTTTTGTTCAATTTGATTTTATTTACGAACTCGTAACAAAGAATTTTAATCCAACAAAAATTAGTATTGTTTTGGCTTTTTTAATGATTGGCTCTTTCATTCTTTTTTCTTTTGTAAAAAAAGCAACGTCTGGGTTTTTATTAAAAATCAAAACCTTTGTTGCTGGTTTAGTGGAGGGAGTTGCTAGTATTTTTAAAATGAAAAGAAAACGGTCCTTCATCTTTCATACCTTATTTATTTGGACGATGTACATCGCTATGTTTTGGGCAACAATTCCTGCAATTGAAGGTTTAGATGTTCCTTTGGGTGGAATTTTAATTGGCTTCATTGCTGGTGGATTTTCTATTGCAGCAACAAATGGCGGAATTGGATTGTATCCAATTGCTGTAGCTGGAGCCCTTGCTTTGTTTGATGTTCCTACAGAACCTGCAACCGCTTTCGGTTGGATTATGTGGACGGCACAAACAGCTATGATCATCACTTTTGGTGGTTTGGCTTTTTTGTTTCTACCTATTTATAATAAGAACTCCTAATTATTAGGTTTTCCTCAAGCTCAAAAGACGATTCTCAAGATTACTTTGTAACTTTGATACTTTCAAACGAATTCAATGGCAAAAACCAAAACAACTTTCTTCTGTCAAAATTGCGGAACCCAACATTCAAAATGGGTTGGGCAATGTGGTGTTTGTAAAGAGTGGAACACGATTGTAGAAGAAGTAATTCAAAAGGAAGAAAAACGAATTTGGAAGCAATCTCGAACTGCAAAACAAATTGTAAATAAACCATTAAAAATTGCTGATATTCAGCTGAATCCTGAAGAAAGGGTTGTGACTAATAACAAAGAATTAGACACTGTTTTAGGAGGGGGGTTGGTTAAAGGCTCTGTTACACTTTTAGGGGGAGAGCCTGGTATTGGTAAATCGACTTTATTATTGCAAGTCGCTTTAAATATCAAACAAAAAGTGTTGTATGTTTCAGGCGAGGAAAGTCAGTCTCAAATAAAAATGCGCGCAGAAAGAATAAAGGCCATCAATTCAAATTGTTTAATTCTTACAGAAACCAACACACAACAAATTTTCAAAAATATTGAAGAAACTGAACCGGAAGTTTTGGTCATTGATTCAATACAAACACTATACACAGGCTCAATAGAAGCTTCTCCTGGAAGTATTTCTCAAATTAGAGAAACTGCTGCCGAACTTATAAAGTTTGCAAAAGAAACGGCAACTCCCGTCTTATTAATTGGTCATATCAACAAAGAGGGAAACATCGCAGGTCCTAAAATCTTAGAACATATGGTCGATGTTGTTTTACAATTTGAGGGCGACAGAAATCATACCTACAGAATTTTACGATCACAAAAAAATAGATTTGGCGCTACATCAGAACTGGGTATTTATGAAATGCTTTCTAATGGGTTAAGAGAAATATCAAATCCTTCTGAAATTTTAATTTCAAAAAAAGACGCCGATTTAAGTGGAACTGCAATTGCTTCTACTTTAGAAGGAATAAGGCCATTAATGATTGAGATTCAATCCTTGGTTTCTACAGCTGTATACGGAACACCTCAGCGCTCAACAACAGGTTACAATCTTAAACGATTGCATATGATTTTAGCTGTTCTTGAAAAAAGGGCCGGCTTTAAATTAGGTGCAAAAGATGTTTTTTTAAATATAACTGGCGGTATACATGTTGATGATCCTGCAATAGATTTGGCTGTTGTTGCGGCTATTTTATCATCCAATCAAGACATAGCCATCAATCCAAACGTCTGTTTTGCTGCAGAATTAGGTCTCGCCGGAGAAATAAGACCCGTTTCAAAAATCGATCAACGAATTTTAGAAGCCGAAAAATTAGGCTATAAAACTTTTGTAGCATCTAAATACAATAAAATTTCATCTAAAAATCATGAAATTAAATTGATTTTGGTTGGTAAAATTGAAGAAGCGTTTGCAACATTATTTGCATAAAAAAACCGGACCATTATTGTGTCCGGGTTCTTTGTATCTTTTTAAATCTAATTCAAAAGAATTATTTTTTATTCACAACTTTAATATACTTATCTAAAGCCATGGTCATTGAGGGTGTTTCTGGTGTTGGAGCAGTAATATCACACTTTAAACCAGCCTCAGTTGCTGCTCTGACTGTAGAGTTTCCAAAAACTGCAATTCTTGTTTCTTTCTGCTGAAAATTAGGAAAATTCTTTAACAGTGATGCGATTCCTGAAGGACTAAAAAACACTAAAATATCATAAAATACATTTTCTAAATCAGACAAATCACTCACAACAGTCCTATATAAATCTAGACGAGTCCATTTTATTGCCAACTTGTCTAATTCATTTGGTATTAAAGGTTTTAATTTGTCTGAGCTTGGTAATAAAAAATTTTCAGATTTGTGCTTCTTAATTAATTTTGTCAAATCAGGAAAAGTTCTAGCACCAACATAAATTTTACGTTTTCTATAAACCACATACTTCTGTAAATAATAGGCCACCGCTTCAGACTGACAAAAATACTTCATTGAATCTGGCACTTTAAAACGCATTTCTTCTGCAATTCTAAAGAAATGATCTACAGCATTTCTACTTGTTAAAATGATAGCAGTAAAATTATTTAAATCAACTTTTTCTCCTCTTACTTCTTTTACCGTTATGCCTTCAATATGAATGAAAGGCCTAAAATCAATCTTAACTTTTTGTTTATCGGACAAGTCAAAGTAAGGGGAGGTTTCTGTCTTTGGTTCTGGTTGAGATACTAAAATGGTTTTCACTTTCATAGGCATTCTTTTTCTAATTAAAAGATCAATTTAAAAAGTATAAATAGCGGTGCTATTTCGAACGCGCAAAGGTACAAAATAAAATAAAATAACTTATTAAAAATCAGCTTTTTATTACTTGCTAAATGTACTAAAAAACGAATCAGAAACATTAACATTGAAAAATAAATTAAAAAAACCGTATTTAGTTGCGAATATTGAGCTAAAACAAGGATTATCAGTAAAAAAAATGTAACAGAATACAGATAAATAGACTTAGAAACTAAAAAGAATTTTACCTGCTTTTTGATAATAAATAAAAGGGAAAGTGAAAATTCTAGCATCCATTTAATTAAAAAATAAGAAACAACACCTCCAAAGACCTTGAAATAAGTGTAGAACCCGGATGCTTCGAAGAAAGCATAATACAAACCAATATCATAGAATAATAATGATAAAACTAACATCGAAAAAATAAAAATCACACTCTGAAAAAGATTGAAAAAAGTACTGTTATCCTCTACTTCTTTTTGAATAAAACCAGGGTGTAATAAAGACGATACATTTCCTTTTAATTTTGGAGCACTTATGCCTTTCAACAGAAAAACACAGGCAAGCAAAAATGCAAATAAAAGGGTAATCCAATTAGTGTTAATTACAGTTTTTTCTATTGCTTGCACGTTTATTTGTTTTGATAAGATTAACACAAAATTACTAATTAAATAATGTATATTTGTCTTCTTACCACATGAAAATTAATTTATGTCAGATGCGTTAGTCATTATTCCTACCTACAACGAAAAAGAAAACATAGAAGGTATCATCAGAGCTACTTTCAATGAAAAAAAAGAGTTTCATATTTTGGTTGTCGATGACAACTCCCCTGATGGAACCTCAAAAATAGTAGAAGCCTTAATTTTAGAGTTCCCTGATCGTCTTTTTTTAGAAAAAAGAGAGGGTAAAAGCGGTTTAGGAATTGCCTATATCCATGGTTTTAAATGGGCAATTGCAAAAAAATATGATTATATTATAGAAATGGACGCGGATTTTTCTCACAATCCAAAAGATTTGATTCGATTATACAGTGCTTGCAAAAATGAAGGCGGAGATGTTTCTGTTGGCTCTAGATACGTGAACAATCAAGTAAACGTTGTCAATTGGGATATAAAAAGATTATTGCTTTCATACTTTGCTTCTAAATATGTACGCTTCATAACTAGAATTCCTCTTTTTGATACAACTGCAGGTTTTGTATGTTGGAAAAGAGAAGTACTAGAAACGATAGAATTAGAAAAAATAAAATTTGTCGGATACGCTTTTCAAATAGAAATGAAATTTAAAGCATGGAAACATGGTTTTAATATCAAGGAAGTATCTGTGGTTTTTACAGATAGAGTTATTGGAACTTCTAAAATGACTAAAAATATAGTTTCTGAAGCCTTATTCGGAGTGATAAAGATGAAATTAAAAGGGTTGACAAAATAGATTCTTATGAGTGAACTCTATATTCGATCAGCTACTTTAGATGATCTTGAAACACTGTTAGAATTTGAACAGGGTGTTATAAAAGCAGAAAGACCCTTAGATCCTTTTTTAAATAAAGGCCCTCTGTTTTATTACAATATTCCTGAAATGATTATGAGCAAACATATTCATTTAATAGTTGCCGTCTCGAAGAAGGAATTAGTGGCCTCTGGTTATATAAGAATAGAAAACTCTAAGCATTATCATAAAAACCCTCAACATGGATATATTGGTTTTATGTATGTGAAGAAACAGTTCCGAGGACAAAAAATTAGTGGATTAATTTTAAAAACCTTAAAAATTTGGGCAAAGGGAAAAAACCTCAAAGAGTTAAGATTAGATGTGTATGACAATAATATTACGGCAATGAAAGCATATGAACGTTTCGGGTTTACAAAGAGTTTAGTTAATATGAGAATAGATATTTAAAAAAAATGGCGAAATTAACATTAATAAAAAATGCAAAAATAGTAAATGAGAACACCACTTTTTTAGGAGATGTACTTATTGAAAACGAAATTATAAAAGAAATATCATCAGACATAAAAGCAACAGAAAACACACAACTAATTGACGCAAAAGGGGCTTATTTAATTCCTGGTTTTATTGATGATCAAGTACATTTTAGAGAACCCGGTTTAACACACAAAGCAAATATTGCTTCGGAAAGTAAAGCTGCTATCGCTGGCGGAATTACTACTTTTATAGAAATGCCGAATACAGTTCCGCAAGCTACAACTCAAAATTTATTAGAAGATAAGTTTAAAATCGCGGCTAAAGATTCTTATGCAAACTATTCGTTTATGTTTGGGGGTACTAATGATAATCTGGAAGAATTGTTAAAAACAGATCCAAAAAAAGTTGCCGGAATTAAATTATTTTTAGGCTCCTCTACAGGAAATATGTTGGTTGACAACGAAGCTGTTTTAGAGAAAATCTTCTCTTCAACAAAAATGATTATTTCTGTTCATTGTGAAGATGAAGCAACCATTAAAAAAAATACAAAAGAATTTACAAAAAAATACGGAGACAACATTCCAGTAAAATACAACCCTATTATTAGAAGTGAGGAAGCCTGTTATTTATCATCTTCAAAGGCAATTGAACTCGCAAAAAAAACTGGCGCAAGATTGCATGTTTTTCATTTATCAACGGCCAAAGAAACTGCTCTTTTTAGAAACGATATTCCTATAGAAGAAAAGCAAATTACTGCAGAAGTATGTATTCATCATTTGTGGTTTTCTGACAAAGATTATGAAAAAAAAGGAACACATATTAAGTGGAATCCTGCTGTAAAAACAGAAAAAGACAGACACGGTTTATGGGAAGCACTTTTAGATGACAGAATTGATGTCTTGGCTACAGACCATGCGCCGCATACACTAGAAGAAAAAAGCAATGTATATACAAAAGCCCCAAGTGGCGGCCCTTTGGTACAACATGCTGTAATTGCTATTTTAGAAAAAGTAAAAGAGGGTGTGATTTCTATTGAAAAAGCAGTTGAAAAAATGAGCCATAATCCTGCAAAATTATTTCAAATTGAAAAAAGAGGCTTTATAAAAAAAGGATATTATGCTGATTTAGTGTTGGTGAACACCAATGAGCCTCAAACAGTTTCTAAAGATAATCTTCTTTATAAATGCGGTTGGTCTCCTTTTGAAGGTACTACTTTTTCATCAACAATAACGCATACCTTTGTCAACGGAAACTTAATGTATAATAAAGGGGTATTTAATGAAAAAACAAAAGGTAAAAGAATTACTTTCAATAGATAGTATGAAAAAAAACAGCTACGTATTCGTTGTATTAATCTTGTTTTCTTGTACAAGTAATACCATTTTTCAAAAGCCAAAAGACTTGATTCCAAAAGATTCTATGAGTCTTTTAATTCAAGAAATGTACATTGCTTCTTCTGCGAAGTTTATAAAAAATAAAAACCAACAAAATAAAATTAATTACATGCCTTTTGTAAATGAGGTTTACAATATTGATAGTTCTCGCTTTCAAAATAGTAATTATTATTACATGTCTAAAATAGACGAATATGAAGAAATACTTACCGATGCTAAAACCAATCTTGAAAAAAGAAAAAAAAACCTGAATGCGTTAAAAGCAAAACTTGACTCTGTTAGAAAAGATTCTTTAAAGAAATTAAAAAAACCAAAATTGATGTTATTGGACTCTTTTGAAAAACCGAAAGTTTTTTTAGACACTCTAAAAACCAAATTAAAAAAACATAGAAATGGTCAACAAAGGTTTATTAAAAACCGGTTTTAGGATACTTCTCTATAACATCTTTGACAACTTCTTCAATATTCTGAAATTTAAAATTAAGTGCCTTTTTAATTTTATTTGCTGAATATGTAGATACAGTATTTGCTGATTTTGCTGCATATTTACTTAATAAAGGTGTTTTACCACTGATCGTAGAAATCAACAAAGAAATTCTCCAAAAAATAGAAGTTTGCCAAAGAGAAACTTTCTTGTAAGGTCTTTTTTTATAAAAACTATCTGCAATTAAAAAGAAAACTTCTTTAAAAGATTTATTTTCAGAAACTAAAATAAATCGCTCATTTTTAATACTCGAATTTGTTAGTAACACCATTGTTTTCACGACATCTTTTACCCCTACAAAACCAGTAACTCCCTCAGTATAATATTTAAATCCATTAAAAA
>Ga0228603_1000106_pt1 | contig 8410 bp, 5 predicted proteins | sample 3DmetaG_FD_182711 | JGI IMG/M metagenome (GOLD analysis project Ga0228603, IMG submission 182711) | Seawater microbial communities from Monterey Bay, California, United States - 3D | ecosystem: Environmental > Aquatic > Marine > Coastal | place: USA: California | collected 2016-11-09 | reverse complement strand
CGCTGAAGATACATCCTAACCTGATGATGATACTGGAGATACATCGGAAGAGCCAGAAGATACTCAAGAAGATAATGACGACACACAACAATCCACTGATAAACAACAATCAGAATTATCAATGGATGAGAACGAAGAAAATTCCGAATCTCAAGAGGCTGAGTCCCCAGAGAATGAACCCCCACTCCAACCTCATACACCACCCGTATCCGCGGCTGATCCAAATTATAAAGTTTTTGTAAATAAATTTGATGAAGAAGTTATGGCTGAAGATTTAGCGTCATCAAATGAATTAGAACGTTTACGAGCTTATCTGGATCAACAACTCGAACCATTAAAAGGTGCAGTTTCGCGTTTAGCAAACAAACTTCAAAGGAGATTACAAGCTCAACAAAATAGGTCTTGGTCTTTTGATATGGAAGAAGGGTTATTGGATGCAGGTCGATTAGCTCGTATTATATCAAATCCTACAACTCCATTATCGTTTAAAGTAGAAAAAGATACTGATTTTAGAGATACTGTAGTCACAATATTATTAGATAATTCTGGCTCTATGAGGGGTAGGCCAATATCTATTGCTGCAATTTGTGCAGATGTACTAGCAAGAACTCTAGAACGCTGCCAGGTAAAATGTGAGATTCTAGGCTTCACCACACGAACATGGAAAGGTGGCCAAAGCCGCGAAGAATGGTTGCAAAATGGGCGCCCTGAAGGCCCTGGTCGATTGAACGATCTTAGGCATATCATATATAAAGATGCAGATGCTCCTTGGCGAAGATCAAGGCCTAATCTTGGCTTAATGATGAAAGAAGGTTTACTAAAAGAAAATATTGATGGCGAAGCTCTAGAATGGGCGCACAAAAGGATGATTGCACGTCCAGAAGCAAGAAGAATATTAATGGTAATATCTGATGGAGCTCCAGTGGATGACAGCACATTATCTGTAAATTCAGCTGCATATCTGGAAAAACATTTAAGGGATGTAATTGCAATGATTGAAAAAAGACGTGCCGTTGAGCTTACAGCAATTGGCATTGGTCATGACGTAACAAGATATTATGAACGAGCTGTTACTATTACAGATGCTGAACAATTAGCTGGGGCTATAACTGAACAATTAGCAGGCTTGTTTGATAACGACCCTCGTTTGATTAAACGGCAAGGAAGATAATGTTCCAAACATTTGATGAAAAAACAGTATCAGAGACATCAAAAAATCGCATATACTTACTTCGAGAAGAAATGCGTAAGAAAAATATCGATGCATTTTTAATCCCACGTAATGATGCTCATATGGGAGAATATGTTTCTGATAGAGACAAACGTTTGGAATGGCTAACAAGCTTTAGTGGGAGTGCAGGATATTGTATCGTATTTAAAGACAAAGCATTTTTATTCGTAGACGGCCGCTATACAATTCAAGCGGAAAATCAATGTGATGAAAATATTTTTGAAATTCGTAATATTCCAAAAAACTCATTAATCGATTGTATAAACGAAAGCTTTGAAGAGAAAGCGCTGATAGCCTACGATCCTTGGCTCCATACTATCGAACAAATATTAGAAATTCATTCAAATAAGAAAAAAAATATTGAACTTATTGAAGTAGATAACTTCATTGATACAATTTGGATTGATCAGCCTATTGCTTCTGTTGAGCTGATGGTTCCACATTTATTAAAATATTCTGGGCAAGTGCATACTGAAAAACTTGAGATTATTGGCAATATATTATCTAATGTTGGCCAGTCTAATGTGATACTTACTCAACCTGATACTATAGCATGGGCGTTAAATACACGTGGTACAGATCTTATTCAAACGCCTGTTGCTCTATGCTTTGCAACTATTAATGCATCGGGGAGTGCTAATCTTTTTATTGACCCAAAAAAAGTTGATGATGAATTACACAAGCACTTAGGCCCGAATGTAGTATTGCATGATATAAAATCTTTTAGTTTATTTTTAAAAACATTATCTGGTTTAGTGCGCATAGATTCAAATAGAGCCCCAATAGCTATAAAGCATATCTTAGAAATCGCAAAAGTTTCTTTTACATATGATAGTGATCCAATATTGAAACTAAGAGCTTGTAAAAATAAAACTGAATTAGAAGGTAGTGTTCAGGCTCATATTCGCGATGGTGCAGCAGTTGTAGAATTCTTATCTGAAATTCAATATGCACAACCAGGCTTTTTGAAAAATGAAATAGAGTTAGTTAAGCTCTTAGAGTCAAAGCGATATGCAACTGGGAAATTAAAAAATATTTCATTTGATACGATATGTGGTTCAGGCCCAAATGCCGCCATAATTCATTATCGAGTAAACACTAAAACAAATCGAACAATCTCTCTTGGAGATGTAGTGCTAATCGATAGTGGTGGACAATATCTAGATGGGACAACAGATATTACTCGAACTATTGCAATTGGGTCGGTAGCAGAAGAAGTGATCGATGCAAATACTCTTGTACTAAAAGGTATGATAGCAATTTCAGCTTTGAGATTTCCCAAGGGTTTGTCTGGTCGTGATATAGATTCAATTGCACGGCAAGCTTTGTGGTCAAAAGGCTTGGATTTTGATCATGGAACTGGCCATGGTGTTGGATCATTTCTATCTGTTCATGAAGGCCCACAAGCAATATCAAGACATAACAATGTGCCATTAGAACCTGGTATGATCATATCAAATGAGCCTGGATACTATAAAAAGAATTCATTTGGTATACGAATAGAGAATTTAATATATGTAAAAGAATGTTTAAGAGACAAAAATCATGATGATCGATGTATGTTGGAATTTGAAACGCTAACGTTGGCTCCGTTTGATTTAAATATGATAAAAGTTAGTTCATTAAATGAACAAGAAATAAAATGGCTTAATAACTACCATTCAAATGTTTATAAAAAACTAAATTCTATTTTAACTAAGTCTGCAAAAAAATGGTTGAAAGCTGCGTGTATCCCGATTTAACTTTATGAGTGCTCTTCTTTAGAAGTATCAAATAAGGCCTGATTGAATGTTTTAAGCGCATCTATATAATATAAGACGCCAACTAATTTAGTGGAATTCTTTTCAGGTCCTATACTCAAAACTGGTAAATATTCACATTCTCCATTTTGAAACATAGGCATAGCTGCCTCTAAATTTGCACCAATATCTAAATACTGACCTTGTTCAATCATTTGCCATAAATATTTTTCATCAAGATTTGTTTTTTCATAAGAATTCATGATACTCACGACTTTGTATTTTGCGAGTAAATAACTATGTGGGCCCTCAGAAAGGTTCACACCTCTACGTTCCAATTGTGTTAAGAAAAATGATCGATGAATCATTTTACTCGTAAAGGCAGTGGCTATTGACACAGCTACCATAACAGCAAGACCTGCTTGCCAATCACCCGTAAGTTCTATCACAATCAAGATAGTTGAAATTGGAGCCCCCAATATAGCAGCAGCGACAGCGCCCATACCTGAAATGGCATAAAGCGTTTCATCACCATCTACTGATGGAAAAATTGAAACAGCAATCCATCCAAATGCAAGTCCAGTAAGCGCACCCAACATTAGTGAAGGAGAAAATATTCCTCCACCCATTCGGCCAGCTAATGTAATGACTACTGCCAAACCTTTGGCAAATGCAAAAGATATAGCAGTCCAGAATAATAAATTTCCATTCAATGCAAGAGACATTGTTTCATATCCAACACCAATAATATGTGGAAATTTTATAGCTATAAGTCCTAGAAAAGCACCCGCGAAAGCAGGCCTAGACCAATTAGGAATGCGTAGTATTTTCTGAAATTTATCACCTAAAGTTTCTGCCCAAAATACAGATTTTATAAAGCTTACTGCCACAAACGCACACACAATTCCTAGAAGTAAATGTGCAGGCAATTCAATATAAAAATCTTGGGTATGAACAGGTAATGTAAACTCTGTCACATTACCAAAATATAATCGACTAATTACAGTGCCTGCAACCGATGCAATTAGTATTGGAGCCAATGCTTGAATTGCATAATGCCGCAATACAACTTCAAGTGCGAATAAAGCACCCGCTAAAGGTGCATTGAATGACGCAGAAACAGCTGCGGCAACAGCACAACCCATCAAGTTACGACCAGTAATACCATCAGCATTTATCCATCGAGAAACTTTTGAAGATATCAAAGACCCTAACAAAACAACTGGACCTTCACGACCTGTAGACCCACCCGTTGAAAGAGTAATCACTGAGGCAAAACTTGAAGCTAACCCTGCTTTTCCCTCTACCCTACCTTCATATAATGCAGCACCTTCGATGACATGGCCCACAGACCTTGCCCGACCATCTTTTGTAAAAATATTTAGAATTATACCAACAATTAATCCACCAGTAATTGGAATAATCATAACAGTGAACCATGGCAATTGAGATACAGCATCTGTTAGCGATATCCCACTTTCTCCATAAGAAAAAAATTGCAGATATGTTATGGCCAGCCGAAATCCAAGTGTAGCCAGTCCAGATGCTATTCCTATTAGTAAAGCAATGATCCAAAATTGCATCTGACTTAAGCCATATTCACGAATTATGCTTAAGTATCTAGATATATCTAGCATGAACTCATTAAATTTTTTATTTATTAAACTCAACAAACTGGACCTTTTATAATTCAAATCTCTAAGTTAACATTAAGAAAGTTTGGAGATTTCTATGACCAATATTGCAGCAGCCATAACAGAAGTTAAAGCACTTCTTGGGCAAAGGTTAAATACATCTAAATCTGTGTGTGAATTACATGGCCAAAATGAAACCTATTTTCCTAAAATGTTACCAAATGCAGTAGCATTTCCACATAATACATTAGAAGTCTCAAAAGTTGTTAAAATATGTGAAAAATATTACTGCCCTATAATTCCTTGGGGCGTTGGAACCTCTTTAGAAGGTCATGCATTAGCATTACATGGTGGAATTACATTAAATATGTCAGAAATGAATAATACTCTTGAAGTAAACACTCAAGATATGCTCGCAGTAGTACAGCCTGGTATTACTAGAGAAATTCTAAATAAAGAGCTACGATCAACAGGGTTGTTTTTCTCAGTTGATCCAGGCGCAAATGCAACTCTAGGTGGCATGGCTGCAACGAGAGCATCAGGGACAACCTCTGTTCTTTATGGAACAATGCGAGAAAATGTCCTAGCTATGGAAATTGTTTTAGCCGACGGTAAAATTATAAGGACTGGTACGAGAGCTAAAAAATCATCAGCTGGATACGACCTCAACAAATTATTTGTTGGCAGTGAGGGAACACTAGGTATAATCACTGAGCTCACAGTGGCGTTAAAGGGGCAACCAGAAGCAATTTCAGCTGCAGTTTGTGATTTTGAGAGTATCGATGACGCTGTAAATGTTGTTATAATGGCGATACAACTGGGAATACCCATGGCAAGAATTGAATTGATTGATGAGATATCAATTCGTGCTATTAACCAATACTCAAAACTAGATTACCCTGAGAAACCTCATTTATTTATGGAGTTTCATGGCTCAATAACAAGCGTCTCAGGCCAAGCAGAAACAATCTTAAGTATTGCAAAAGATTTTCAAGTAGGCGGCTTTAAATGGTCTACAAAATCCGAAGAACTAAACAAACTATGGGCAGCCCGCCATCAAGCATACTATGCAACCAAGGCATTATTTCCAAACCAAATCGTGATGTCTACTGATATCTGTGTACCAATCTCTAAACTTGCTAAAGCTATTAAAGATACTCAAAGTGATCTAAAAAAATACAATGTAACAGGCTCCATTATTGGTCATGTTGGAGATGGGAATTACCATACTTTATTATTTTGCGACCCAACAGACCCTGACGATTTAAAACTAAATAAACTACTTGCAAATAGAATGGCCAAAAGAGCCTTAGCTGTAGGTGGAACTGTAACTGGAGAACATGGAATTGGTATAGGAAAATTAAATCTCATGGAACAAGAACATGGTTCTTCATTATCAATAATGACTGACTTGAAAAAACTTTTTGATCCTAAAAACATAATGAATCCAGGAAAAATGATAAATCTAAGTTCCAAACAGATCGATGATTAATTAAATAGTATATAAATAATTATAACAAAGCTTGGGCTGCTGCACGAGCTTCTGGTGTAATTTTATCCCCAGAAAGCATACGCGCAATTTCATTTATTCGTGCATTTTCGTCTAATTGGATGACTGTACTCGTAGTTACCCTATTCATAGTACTTTTATTAACTTGCCAGTGATGAGCACCTATTGCAGCCACTTGAGGACTATGAGTTACAACTAATACTTGGCTAGATATTGCTATATCTGCCAATCTTTGACCAACTGCATCAGCTGTAGCACCTCCAACACCTCGGTCTATTTCATCAAAGATCATTGTTAAATTTTGATTTGTTTTTGTTAAGCATACTTTTAAGGCAAGTAAAAAACGCGATAACTCTCCACCAGATGCGATCTTGTTTATAGGTCCAGCTGGTGCTCCTGGATTTGTTGAAACAATAAATGTAACTTCGTCAAAGCCATCTTCACTAGATTTTTTTGTATCAATATTAACAATAAAGCGTGAATTTTCTAACTTTAGTGGCCCCAATTCATTTACCATTGCACGTTCTAATTCTTTTGCAGTTTTTTTCCTCAATTTTGATAAATCTGAAGCATATTTATCATAATTAGCTTTAGATTCTGATAACTTTTCTTCTAGATTTATTATTTCTTGAGCACTCAATTTCGAGTTCTCAAGTTTTTGAATTAATTCCAAAGAAAAAGTATTTAAATTATCGGGTAAGATATCATGCTTTCTCGCCAAAGCTCGTATTGCAAACAACCTTTCCTCAACTTTCTCTAATTCTAGCGGATTAAAATCTGTTAAGGATAAATATTTATCTATATATTGTTGAGCATTCGATAAATTTGAAAGTGAAGAAGATAAATTAGATATAACATTTTCCAATGAATCCTCTGCATCATTTGAGACTCCTTCTATCCATCGAATAGCATCAGTCAATAAGCCCTCAGCTCCACTTTCATTGATTAATTCTGATGCTTTTTCAATATCTCCACGAATTTTTTGAGATGATTGCATTGATCTTCTTCTAATATCCAAAAGCTCATCTTCACCATCTTCTGGTGATAACTTTTGCAATTCATCAATTGAATGCTTAATATAATCATTATCTTTTATTGCATCAAAATAAGATAATTTTGCATCATTTAGCTCAGTTTCTGTCTTTCGATACTCTTTCCATAACAGACGGAGTTTAAATGAATTAATATTTCCAAAATTATCTAATAAATCTATGTGACTTTTCGGGTTTAGAAGTCCACGATCATCAAATTGGCCATGTATTTCGACCAGAACATCTGAAAGTTTTCTTAATATTTCACCAGAGCATCTTTTATCATTTACATAAGATGTTTTTCTACCTTCTAGGTTAACAGTACGCCGCAATATCAGCTCATCCGTTGCAGGTATACCAGATGATTTTAATATTTCTTTAACAGATACAGAATTTTTAATATCAAAATATGCAATAACTTCACCATTATTGGCACCTTCACGAACTAAACTAGAGCGACCCCGCCAGCCAAGTACAAAACCTAAAGAATCAAGCAATATAGATTTACCAGCGCCAGTTTCGCCGGTTAATACATTCAATCCTGGCTGAAAATTCAGCTCTAATTTATCAATTAGAAGCAAGTCTGTGATATATAGACCACGTAACATTTATGTCATAGCCGTTTTTTTGGTGTAACATTGCGCCATATTTTGGTGAGCCAATTAGATGAATTTTCATTAACAGCTTCAGTTGATATTCCACGACCTGTTAACAAAACATATGTATCTTTATACCAATCCGATGCTTGAAAGTTATGGCCTAATATTGCACCAGTTGTTTGCGCGTTAGCTATTAATCCTAATGACAAATAAGACTCTACTAATCTGTGCAAAGCTTCAGGAGTATGGCTTGTTGTTTCGAATTCTTCAACAACTACTCTAAATCTAGAGATAGCAGCTCCAAAATGGCCACGCTTTAAATAATAGCGCCCAACTTCCATTTCAGCACCTGCTAAATGGTCTAGTGATAAATCAAATTTTAGAAGTGATGGAGAAGTATATTCACTATTTGGATATCGTTCGATGACAGTTCTAAATGCTTGCAATGCGCTAAATGTTACTGATTGATCTCTACTAACATTATCAATTTGATCATAGTAACTTAATGCTATCAAATATTGGGCATGTGCTGCATCAACATCTGCCGGGTAAAAATCCAAATACCGCTCAGCATCAGCCCTACTTTCTTCATAGAAGGCACCATTGTGATTTGCGATTGCAGACATCAGAAGTGATTTTTTAGCCCATTCAGAATAAGGATATTGT
>Ga0228603_1000100_pt1 | contig 8678 bp, 9 predicted proteins | sample 3DmetaG_FD_182711 | JGI IMG/M metagenome (GOLD analysis project Ga0228603, IMG submission 182711) | Seawater microbial communities from Monterey Bay, California, United States - 3D | ecosystem: Environmental > Aquatic > Marine > Coastal | place: USA: California | collected 2016-11-09 | reverse complement strand
TTATTCTATTATCAGCAGTTGGACCAAAAGAACTAAAACTTGCTATATTTTCGTCAGCATTAACGGCTCCAATACTAAATACTGAAGATGCGTCTGCAGGTGCGCCAACATACCTCCAAGAACTCGCACCGCTATTTCCAGCTGAATTTACTAAAATCATACCTCTAGAAACACCTATTTCTGCTCCTCTTGAAATAAAGGTAGTATTTCCATCCATATCTGCATAGGAATGACTATGATTTGGATTGTCATAAGTGGTATACCCTAGAGATGTATTAATCATATCAACTCCTAAACTATCTGCTCTTTCTGCAGCTTCTACCCAAAGTGTTTCTTCTAAGACTGTTTCTGTTTCAGCAATTTCAGAAATAAATAGATAAAACTTTGCATCTGGTGCAGTACCGACAAATTCATTTTCTATATACCCTGCAATTGTTGATAAAACATGAGTCCCATGGCTATTTCTTGTATAATAATTTGCATTTCTATCAGCAAAATTATAACCTCCTAAAATTTGATTATTATCTCTTAGTCTTTCAAAAGCTGAGAGAGTATTGACATTCGGAAAACCGGCATCAATTATCGCTATTACTTGATTTTGACCTGTGAATCCTTGTTGATGTAAATAATCTCCTTTTAACATTTTAATTTGGTTGTCAGCAGCTCCATAATTAAAATCAGTTTGCACTTCATTAAACTTACTGAAATGGTCGGACGGTGAATTATTTACTTTTGATTTTTCATTGGTATTCAAAGATTTATTAGCAAATTCTATAGATTCTATAAAGTTAAATTTAGAGAACAAATCGTTAATTTGAGTTACTGTTCCCTGAACATGAACAGCATTTAACCATTTTTATTTTCCTAAAACAGCTATTGTAACCTCATTTTTTAATTTAGTATAATAAACTTGATGAATAGGAACATCTTTTTCATCGATAGAAATATTACTTTTTTCCCTTCTATCAATTGAGCGTTGAGATAACATTTGTAGAGGATTTGCTAGAAAAGTAGCAGAATTGGGTTTGTCTTTCATAAACACCCAAGCATCTTCGTTCTCTTGAGAACACACAGAAAAAAAAATAAATAAGATAGATATTAATAAAAACTTCTTTTTCATACCAACTTTTATTTATGAAATAACACCAGAACCCAAAAGTTCTTCATATTGATACCAAGCTACAAACTGCCCTTCTTGAATGGCAGACTGTTTCTTTTCGAATTCTACATACAACCCTTTTTCTACTTTATGCAAGGTTGCTTTTTCTAATGTTTGTCTATATCTAATTCTAGCTTCAACCTGCATGTTTTCGCCAATATTTAAAGCTAAATCTTCCCGAATCCAATGAATTTCTTCATTAGAAACAAACAATACGTTTCTATATAACCCTTGGTGATTTTTACCCTCACCAGTATAAATTATATTTTCTACAACATCGGTTTCTAAAACGTACAAGGCTTCTTTTGTGCCACCCACATTTAACCCTTTACGTTGGCCTTTTGTAAAATAGTGAGCTCCTTGGTGCATCCCTACAAGTTTTCCGTCTTCTTTCTGGTAAGAAAATTTTGTTTAAAAATAGGCCAACTCCGCTTCTTTGTTTTCAAAATTTGGAGTTGACTTTGTATACTGAGAGAAATCAACAGGAATCGTGACAATAGCTCCTTCTTTGGGTGCTAACTTTTGCTGTAAAAACTCTGGTAACCTTACTTTTCCGATAAAACACAAACCTTGAGAATCTTTCTTTTCAGCAGTAATTAAAGCTGCTTCTTTGGCAATTTTTCTAACTTCTTGTTTTGTAAGTTCACCAATCGGAAATAATGCTTTTGTTAATTGTTCTTGAGATAATTGACATAAAAAATACGATTGATCTTTATTAGTATCTTTTCCTGCTAGTAATTTATAAACAGGTTTTCCATCAATAATTTCTTCACCTTTTCTGCAATAGTGACCCGTAGCTACATACTCTGCTCCTAACTTTAAAGCGATGTCCATAAAAACATCGAACTTTATCTCTCTGTTGCAAAGTACATCCGGATTTGGTGTTCTTCCTTTCCTATATTCATCGAACATATAGTCCACAATTCGTTCCTTGTATTGCTCGCTTAAATCAACAACCTGAAATGGGATTCCTAATTTTTCAGCAACAATCATTGCATCATTACTATCTTCCAACCAAGGGCACTCATTAGAAATTGTTACAGAATCATCATGCCAATTTTTCATAAAAAGTCCGATAACATCGAACCCCTGCTCTTTTAACAAATGTGCAGTAACACTTGAATCTACACCCCCAGAAAGACCAACAACTACTCGTTTCATTATTTAATTTTGATATTGCAAATTTACATATTTGTATGTGATTTGGTGATCGAAAAAATACAAGATTCGTTTGAAAAACTAATTCTCTTTTTCCTTTGTAAAAGTGGACTTATTTTTCTTTTTTTCGTCATCTGTAACTATTTCACCATCCATATAATACTCCCACTTCCCTACTCTTTTTCCTTTTTTATAATAGCCTGTTTCTTTTAAATTTCCATTCAATTCAAAATACTTTGCCAATCCATTAGGTTCACCTTCTTTGTAACAAACTTTCTCAATAAGAACTCCTTTACTCGAATACTTGCTTGTAAAACCATCTAACAATCCCTCCTTATAAAAGGCAAATTCAGTTACTTGACCGTCTGGATAAAAAATTACTTGTTCTCCATTTAGACTTCCATTTGTATAATTTTCTTCAGACATCACAGTACCATTCTTATAAAAATATTTCCAATTACCAACGCGCTTTCTTCCTCTCATAGTTCCTTCAGTTTTAATGATTCCGTCCAAAGAATAAAATTGGACAAACAACGAATCAGAATCTTTAAAAAAAGTTTTTACAATTACTGGATGTTTAGAAGAAGACATGTCATAAAACTTAAAAACTCCAACTTCTTTTCCATTTTCAAATTGACCAACATACCGTATTTTGTTATTGGAATAGTACTTCTTCCAAATCCCTGTTCGTTGATTATCAGCATTGAAACTATTAATAGATTGTGAATTACTGTTTTCGGGTACAAAATAAAAAACAAAGAAAATTAAAATAAAACCAAGTTTTTTCATACTTATCATACAAATTAATTTAAAACAAAGATACGTTAATCATGCTAAAATAACTTGTATATGACACTAGGCTCAAAAGAATCATTGTTTACTTTCGAACTAGATTCATAAAATTCTTGATTTAAAAATCATAATAACATATTTTAAATGAGTTTATGGTGGTAAAAATTGTGAATACAATTAAATATTTTTTCAGAAAAAAATTAAAAATAAGTACGAGCATAAAAAATAAAACCTGCCTAATTTTAAAGTGGTTAAAACGCTCATTTAACATATTTTATTTTTGATGTAAAAACATCAAAAATCGACTTTATTAATCTGTTAAAATGCTTATTTTTGCAGTGAACAACACAAATAAAAAAATGAACTTAACAAAATTAAATGCAATCTCTCCTATAGATGGCCGCTATAGAGGTAAAATATCAAAATTAGCAGACTTTTTTTCTGAGGAAGCCTTGATAAAATATAGAGTTCGTGTAGAAATTGAATATTTTATTTCTTTGTGTGAAATTCCACTACCACAATTAGAAAAATTCAATCATCATTTATTTGATGATTTGCGAAAAATCTATATTAATTTTACAACTGAGGATGCTCAAAAAATTAAAGAAATTGAAGGGATTACAAATCATGATGTCAAAGCTGTTGAATATTTTATAAAAGAAAAATTTGATGTCTTAGGATTGCAAAATTTCAAAGAATTCATTCACTTTGGTTTGACTTCTCAAGACATAAACAATACTGCAATTCCGCTCTCTATAAAAGAAGCAATGAACGAAGTTTATCTTCCTAATTATTTTCAGGTTTTAGAAAAATTACAAGAATTAGTCATTGAATGGAAAGATATTTCTATGCTGGCAAGAACACATGGACAGCCTGCATCTCCAACTAGATTAGGGAAAGAAATTGATGTTTTTGTGGTTCGTTTAAAAGAACAATACAATTTATTAAACCAGATACCAAATGCTGCTAAATTTGGAGGAGCAACAGGAAATTTTAATGCCCACAAAGTTGCATATCCTGTGATTGATTGGAAAGCTTTTGGCAGTAAATTTGTTACAGAAAAATTAGGCTTGCAGCATTCTTTTCCGACCACTCAAATTGAACATTATGACCATATGGCCGCTTTATTTGATTCTTTAAAACGGATCAACACCATAATGATAGATTTAGATCGAGATTTCTGGACCTATGTTTCTATGGATTATTTTAAACAAAAAATAAAAGCAGGTGAAGTCGGTTCTTCTGCAATGCCACATAAAGTAAATCCAATCGATTTTGAAAATTCTGAAGGGAATTTAGGAATAGCAAATGCTCTTTTCGAACATCTTTCTGCTAAATTACCAATTTCTCGTTTGCAAAGAGACTTAACAGACAGTACTGTTTTGCGTAATATTGGTGTTCCTTTTGGTCACACAGTTATTGCCTTTACCTCTACCATAAAGGGATTGAATAAACTATTGTTAAACAAACAAAAATTTGAACAAGATTTAGAAAATAATTGGGCTGTAGTTGCAGAAGCCATTCAAACGATTCTAAGACGTGAAGCGTATCCGAATCCTTATGAGGTTTTAAAAGGACTGACCAGAACTAATGAAAAGATAAATCAAAATTCAATTTCAAATTTTATAGATACACTAGCAGTATCTCCAGAAATTAAAAAAGAGTTAAAGGCTATTACACCTGCAAATTATACTGGGATTTAATGAATTATATATTAAAAACACTTATCCTTGCTACTGTGTTAACTTCCTGTAAATCGGAAATTAATGATAATTCTGATCGGTTTAAAAAAGGAGTTTTTGAGATTCCAGCTGGAGAAGGATATGGCAAAACGACCATCACAAGAATTGATAGCCTCCAAATTGAAGAATATGAGAAAGTTGTCTCAATTTCTAATGATAGCTCATCGGGTGTAAAAAGAAGCAAGCATATTGATACGCTTTATATCAAATGGAAAAATAATTTTTTCTATACTTTAAAGATGAAGTCTCCAAAAAAAGAATTAGATAAAGATCCTATTTATGTTCAAATAGTAAAAGTAACAGATGATTCCTACAGTTTTTCAGCCAAAATTGGCTTCAGTAAATTCAAAACTGATGGTACCATATACAAAGTAAAATAAATTATTAGGAAGTTCACTTTTAAATTGAAAAAAATACAAATATGTAAGGTTTATTCTTGTAGAATATTTTAACTTGCAAAATCTTTTTAGATAGCTGATATTTATAGTATTTAAAAGATAAAAATATAAAGTAAAGTTGATTAAATACAAAAAACATAACGTTAGTTTTTTGTTGTTGGTGATAATTATGATCCCAACAATGGTATTATTTTTGCATTCTTTTAGCAATCATGAGCATCATATTTGTGATTCCAAATTTGAGAATCATATCCATCAAAAAGAAATCGAATGTGATCTTCATCCCGTTCATCACAAGCCCTTTTACCTAAGTGATTCTCTTTATAATTTTATCAATTACACTAAAATTTCTTCAGTAGAAAGTCTTACAGATAATTTCTTAAAAAATCATCAGCAATTACCGTTTTCACTAAGGCCCCCCCCTCTTGAAGTTCAAGTATAAAAAATTCTCTTTTTCTTGTTGAACATAAAAACTAAAAATGCAAAAAATAATTTTTTTGTGCATCGCTATATTTTATTCAAATATTTATATAGCCGCACAAAATTGCAACCTTAATTTTAAGGGCAAAATAGCTGATTTTCATGATAATACATAAATTGTTGGTGCATCTATACGTATCATAAATTTAAACAAATACACTTCTACTGATTTGGAGGGATTTTTTGAATTCAATGATTTGTGTAAAGGGAAAATAGTACTTGAAATTCAACACATAGCTTGTGAAACAAAAATAGTAACGCTAGAAATTCAAAAGGATTATTTTAAAGAATTTTACTTGGAACATCATTTAGAAGAGCTTAATGGAGTGGTTGTAAAAACCAATACAAAAACAGCAATGACAAGTATTGAACAAACACTTTCTAAAAAAGAAGTAGAAGTTTATTCAGATAAATCTTTGGGAGATGCCTTGAAATCTTTGAGCGGTGTATCTTCTCTTAATACAGGAAACTAAATAGTAAAACCTATGATTCATGGTTTACATAGCAGTAGACTTTTAATAATAAACAATAATGTTCGTCAATTTGATCAAGAATGGGGAGCAGAACATGCACCAAACATAGATATAAATACTGGCGGTCGTATAAATGTTATCAAAGGGGCAAATACGCTAATTTATGGAAGTGACGCTATTGGTGGATTGATTTTAATTCGTCCTGAAAATTACACGAGAAAAGACACTTTATTTGGTGGCACATCAACAGCATTAAATACAAATGGATGGGGAGGAAATATAAACTCTGAAATAGTTAAAACCTACGAAAGTGGTTATTATGCAAAAGTACAGGCTAGTTATAAAATGTTTGGAGACTTTGAAGCTGCAGATTATAATTTATCTAATTCTGGTGTAAAAAGCATAAATGCTTCTGCACGATTTGGATACAAGTCTTTTGAAAAAGGTTTTGATGCTTATTATAGTTATGTAAATAATACTATTGGTATTATTAGAGCCGCTCACGTTGGTAATGTAAATGATTTAATAAGAGCAATTAATAGAAAGGAACCTTCTTTCATAGACGACTTTTCTTATGCTATTGACAATCCTAAACAAGCAATATCTCATCATTTAGGTAAAATAGAAGCTTATAAGAGATTCAAAGGCCTAGGTAAACTATCATTGCAATACGATTTTCAGGTAAATAGAAGAAAAGAATTTGATAGAAGAAGAGCTAGTTTTGAAGATGCTCCTGCTGCCGATTTTAGATTATTTACTACCTCTATTCAACCTAATTTAAAAATTGATGCCATAGATAATTTAGTATTGAATACTGGTTTTTTGTTGCGTTATCAACAAAATGATTCTGCTGATGAGTCGGTAACACGTATAAGCATACCTTTAATTCCTGATTATAATAAATACGAAGCTGGTATTTATGCAACTGGTAATTATAAACTAAACCTAAATACAACAATTAGTGCAGGTTTTAGATATGATTTTTCAAGAGTTGAAGCTGAAAAGAAATATAAAGTATTTGACTGGGAAGAAAACAAATATGATGAATTGTTTCCTGAATTTAGCTCAGGTGTTATAGATAATTTTGAAATATATACATCACCCAAATTTAATTTTCACAATATTTCTGCAAGCTTGGGGCTCACTAGTAATTTTGCAAGTGACTTTGACTTTATTATTAATTATGGATTGGCTTCAAGAATGCCCAATGCATCTGAATTATTTAGCAATGGTTTACATCATAGTGCTGCAAGAATAGAGACTGGAAGCCTTTTACTTAATAAAGAAATTGCTAATAAATTAGCAACTTCAATTGAACGTAAAAATCAAAACTTTGGGTTTTCTATAAGTCCGTATTATAATCATATAAGAGATTTTATTCAATTAATCCCTTCTGGAGAAGCTTTAACAACAATTCGAGGAGCTTTTATTGAATGGAAATACAACCAAGTTAATGCTCAAATATTTGGTGTAGATATAGATATAAACAACAAGCTTTCTGATAAATTTATGTACAAAGGAAGCTTAAGTTTTTTACGTGGAGACAATTTAACAGAAGACACACCACTCATTAACATGCCATCAACAAATTTTTCTAACAGCATTATTTATACCAATAAAAACCTTAACCAACTTTCAATAGGAATTACTCAATTTACAGAGTTTAAACAAAATAGGTTTCCTGATTATAACTTTTTTACATTCAACCCTATACTTCTAGAAGATGTATACGTAGATATAAGTTCTACACCTAATACTTATAGCCTATTTCACTTCAATAGTTCTGCTAACTTTAAAATATCTAGTACTAGCAGCTTAGATGTAGCTTTTAATGTTGAAAATTTATTCAATGTATCCTATAAAAATTACCTAAACAGATTACGCTACTTCGCAGATGAAGTAGGTAGAAATTTTAATATTAAACTTAAATTCAATTATTAATTATGTCAAATTTTAAATCAAAAACAATGAAAATAACAAAATTATTAGCCATTTTATTTATTTCAGCACTATGCTTTACAGCATGTTCAGAAGATGATGATCATGATCACGATGACCACGGTCATGGTGAACATGAAGAAGAAATCACTCAATTAGTATATACATTAACCAATACCGCTAATTCTGCTGATGTAGTAACATTTACATTTACGGATGAAGATGGTGAAGGTGGTGCAAACGGAATTTCAGAGGTATCAGGAAATCTAACTGCAAATGCAACTTATGAGGGCAAATTAGAATTATTAAACTTAGAAGAAGGAGAAGATGTTGGTGCAGAAATTGCTGAAGACGATGCAGAAGATCATGAGATATTCTACATAACTAATGTTGCTGGCTTACAATTTACTACAACGGACGTTGATGCAAACTCTAATCCGCTTGGTTTCGATACTGAAGTAACTACAGGTGCCTGAGGCACAAGTGTTTTAACTATTAGTGTTGTGCATGAGGGTAAAAAACCAAATGATGGAACTAC
>Ga0228603_1000085_pt1 | contig 9948 bp, 10 predicted proteins | sample 3DmetaG_FD_182711 | JGI IMG/M metagenome (GOLD analysis project Ga0228603, IMG submission 182711) | Seawater microbial communities from Monterey Bay, California, United States - 3D | ecosystem: Environmental > Aquatic > Marine > Coastal | place: USA: California | collected 2016-11-09 | reverse complement strand
TCACTTTTATAAGTCGCATATTCTGCGGCAACATCCAATAAGATTAAATCACCAGCCTTACATTGCTGATTATTTTCTATATAATGCAATACATTAGCGTTATTTCCTGAGGCAATAATTGGAGTATATGCAAATCCTTTCGAGCGGTTTCTAACAAATTCATGCAACAATTCTGCTTCAATTTCATATTCCCAAACAGCTGGTTTTATAAAATTTAAAATTCTACGAAACCCTTTTTCTGTAATATTACAAGCCTGTTGCATTAAATCCAATTCAATTGGATCTTTTACTGACCGTAGACGTTGCAAAATAGGGTTGCTTTTTGCTACAGAATGTGCAGGATATTTTGCTAATAACCATTTTGTAAAACGATCTTCTCGCGTTTCTGTTTCTACATTGGCCCTGTAGTGTTCATTTGTATTTATATAAAAAGTATCGCAGTAAGAGGACATTTCGAAAAGTACTTTTTCTAAATCTTGCAACCAAAAAACCGTTTGAACCCCAGAGGTTTCAAAAGCCGCTTCTTTTGTTAATTTTTCCCCTTCCCAAACGGCAATATGATCATTGGTTTCTCTAACAAATAAAACCTCTCGTAAGTTTTCTTTAGGACAATCGGGAAACAATACCAAAACACTTTCTTCTTGATTTACCCCACTTAAGTACAAGATATCTGTATGCTGTTCAAAAGGAATGGTACTATCTGCACTTATTGGATAGATATCATTAGAATTAAAAACTGCTAAACTATTTTTCTTCATTGCTGAAGCAAAATTTTTGCGGTTTTTAATAAATAACTGTGCGTTTATTTTATCGTATTTCATACAGATGTATTTATGTTCAAATACAAAGGTAGTAATATTTCTATTGCTTTTAAATTATGAAATTACTTTCAAATAAGGTGCTTTTTTGACCTTGCAGAATTTTAGTAACGCTTCTTTTTAGCTGCTCCTGTTCTTCCTCTTCCAGAGGTAGCTTTTGCTAATTTGTGCTCTTTAAAATGAGGTTTACTTTTTGATTTATTTCTTTTCGATGAAGTAGTATTTCTAGAATTGTTTTTCTTTCCAAAAGATCTTTTGCTTTGCGAAGCGGCTCTTTTTGGAGGGGCAGTATCTGTAGGTTCAAAACCTGCTACAATTGTAGAGTTTAGTTTCTCTTTAAGTAATTTTTCTATTTCACTTTGATATTCACTTTCTTCACTACATACTAAAGAAATCGCTTCTCCTGTAGCTCCTGCTCTGCCCGTTCTACCAATTCTGTGAACATAATCTTCAGGTACATTCGGTAATTCAAAATTAATAACGTGCGGTAATAAAGGGATGTCCAAACCACGAGCTGCAATGTCTGTGGCAACGAGAATTTTGATAGAATTATCTTTAAAATTTTTCAGGGCTTTTGTTCTTGCTCCTTGACTTTTGTTTCCATGAATTGCTGCTGCTGAAATCCCATCTTTTATAAGTTTTTGTGTCAACTTATTAGCACCATGTTTTGTTCTGGTAAAGATTAAAACTTGGTTCCAATTATTATCTTTTATTAGCTTAATTGTAAACGCTGTTTTTTTCTTTTTATCAACCTTATAAACCTTGTGAGTTACTTTTTTTGCAGTTGAATTTTGTGGAGCCGTTTCTACAGAAACAGGATTTCTTAAAATCCCTGAAGCTAATTTTTTAATATCATTAGAAAAAGTGGCTGAAAACATCAAATTTTGACGTTTTTCGGGCATAAAGCTAATTATTTTGTTAATATCTCTAACAAAACCCATGTCTAACATTCTATCAGCTTCATCTAAAATTAAAACATCTATTCTTTTAAAAGATACTGCTTTTCGATCATGCAAATCTAACAATCTGCCAGGAGTTGCTACTAAAATATCAACTCCTTTTTTTAGGGTGGCAATTTGTGGTTTTGCATTTACTCCGCCAAAAACAACGGTAGACTTTATATTTACATACTTGCTATATTCTCTGATATTATCATATACTTGGGCAGCTAACTCTCTGGTAGGGGTTAAAACTAGCGCACGCAAAGGTCTGTATTTTATGTGTTTTGTTTCCGATAAATACTGTAAAACAGGCAAGGTAAAACCCGCTGTTTTTCCTGTTCCTGTTTGAGCAGAAGCTAAAATATCTTTCCCTGATAATATAGGAGGAATTGCTTTTTCTTGAATTGGTGATGGTTTGGTATATCCTTTCTCTTCAACTGCTTTTACTATTGCACTGGATAAACCTAAATCTGAAAATGTCATAAAAATTATTTAAGAAATTTACTTTATGTAGTAATTTCTAGCGACAAATATACACTCTTTTAAGTTGAGGTTTTACAAAATTTAAAGTCGTTTGTGTGTTTAAAAAAAATCGACTTACAACTAGTAATTTCATCTCTTCGAACCGATCTAGATTCTTATGAAATTTGTTTCCGATTTTTTAGTAAGCTCTTTTGCTGGATGAGAAAAATTTAATTCAAAAGATAGACAGAAAAAAAGGATCGATGTTATTTTGAAAATTCTCCAAAAACAAAAATAAAATGATTCCTAAATTCAGTAGTCGTTTCTATTCTTCAGATCACAAAAAAAACTTAAAAAAATTAAGACTTTACACTTACCTCTATGTAAATTTTAGTGTTTTTTGTAATTTCTTTAGAATGATTAACAAAGACTTTTTGATTGTTAAATGCAGCTTCAATTAACCAAAAAGAACCTTTAAAATAAGAATTTAAAACAGTGGCTAAGATGTCTGATTTCTCGACAACTTTTAATTGATCAGGATATCGTAAAAAAGTTTCATTATTGAAAGTGAGTTCATTTACATCATCAAACAATGCAGCAATATATTTTTCTTTAGGATTTTTATAAATTTCACTTGGTGAATCATTTGCTATCATCTTATTGTTCTTTATGATTATAAGTTTGTCTGCAAAAGAAAGTGCATCGTTTTTATCGTGAGTTGCAACAATACAAGAAATATTTTTTTCTTTTAAATACCTAAATAAATTTCTTCTTAAAGAGTTTTTTTTAAAGTTATCTATTTGTCCAAAAGGCTCATCTAACAATAATAATTCAGGTTCTTTAGCCAAAGCTCTTGCAATCGCTACTCGTTGCTTTTGACCTCCACTTAAGTTTTTAACTTTAGTTTTTGCAAAAGCACTCATTTCTATAACTTCCAATAATTCTTCTGTTCGCTTTTTACTTTCTTCGGGATAAAAGCGAGATAAAAATTTTTGAATATTTTCTGAGACAGAGATAAATGGCATTAGATCAAAATCTTGAGCCACGTATTTAAACTTTTCAAAGCCTGGTACTAAATGGTGTTTTGGACCAAAAATTTGTTCCTCTTTCCAAAATATCTCTCCTTTATTCAAGTCAAGTAACCCATAAATAGCTTTTAAAAGGGTTGATTTTCCACAACCGCTTTCACCCATTATACAAATATGTTCGCCTTGCGGTAAAGAAAAACTAACTCCTTCTAAAACTGGTTTTTTCTGATGGTATTTTAAAGAAATAGAATTGACTTTTAACATATCGCAAAAATAGAGTTTCTATTTGATTATAGAGATAAAAAATACGGAAAAGCAGAAGTGCTAAATATTCCATCAATAGAGATTCCAACAGGTGAGAGTTTTGGTTTAGCGGGTAATAATGGAGCAGGAAAAACTACGTTTTTTAATATTTTATTAGACTTAATTAGACCAACAATAGGATCAATTACAACCAATGATATCGTTGTGAATACAAGTGAAGATTGGAAAAAATTTACAGGATCTTTTATAGACGAATCTTTTTTAATTGGTTATTTAACACCTGAGGAATATTTCGAATTTATTGGGAACTTAAGAGGAATGGATAAAGCAGATGTAACAGCTTTTTTAATTCAGTTTGATGAATTTTTCAATGGAGAAATTATTGGAAAGAAAAAATATTTGAGAGATTTAAGTAAGGGAAACCAGAAAAAAGTAGGAATTGTGGCTGCTATGATGGGAGCTCCAAAAGTGATTATTTTAGATGAACCTTTCGCGAATTTAGATCCTACCACTCAAATAAGATTAAAAATGATTATTAAAAAGTTAACCAAAAATAAAGAAATTACTGTTTTAATTTCCAGTCATGATTTAACACACATAACAGAAGTTTGTGAGAGAATTGTTGTTTTAGATAAAGGGATTTTGGTAAAAGACATTGAAACATCAACAGAAACTTTAAAAGAATTAGAAAGCTATTTTTCTGTTTAAGCCTTGTATTCTTATTTTATTACTATTTTTACAATCTTATGTATACTATTTTACAAAGAAAGTAGTTTTAAAATAGAAATTATTATTTTCATCGTTTTTTAAAAACAATCGTTTAACCAATGCTTATTTGTGTAAAATACACTAAAAAAATACTTTTAATTCTTTCTGTATTTGCAATTTTATATTCTTGTAGTACAAAAAAAGATACTGTTATCAGTAGAAATTGGCAGTCTTTAAATACAAAATTTAATGTGCTTTTTAATGGGAAAGAATCTTTTTCTAAGGGAATTGAGGCCATCAATAGTGACTATAAAGATGATTGGTTTAAGCAATTGCCTCTAGAGCCAATTAAATTCGAAGAAAAAAAAATAGACCTCTCTAAATATAATTCAGGCATGGGTTTTGGGTTTGACAGTCCTAAAAAAGAAGAAGAGAAAGCCACTACTCCTTTTGGCATAGCCGAAGAAAAAGCTGTAAAAGCCATCCAAAAGCACGGGATGAACATAAATGGAGAAGAAAGGAATAGCCAAATTGATGATGCTTACCTCTTATTAGGCAAAGCTCGTTATTATGAGCAACGTTTTATCCCGGCAATAGAGGCTTTTAACTATATTATTGCCAGTTATCCTTTTGCAAACTTAATCAATGAAACTAAAATTTGGAGAGCAAAAGCGAATATAAGAATCGACAATGAGGAATTCGCTATCGAATCCATGAAGCTACTTCTTGAAGTAAGAGACAGCCTTGAAGCTGAATTACCCGAAATAATTAAAGAACAAGGGTATACCGCTTTGGCAATGGCATATATCAAAGCAGATAGTATTCAAAAAGCTAAAAAATACCTTATCAAAGCAACTGAAAGTTTAAAAAATAAAGATCAAGGAGCTAGAAACTTATTTGTGTTGGGGCAAATTTATAGCTCTGAAGAGAAAAAAGACTCTGCTTCATTTGTGTTCAACAAAATCATCAACTTTAAAAAGGCACCGTTCAAATATAAAATGAACGCAAATATTGAACTGGCAAAAAATTCTACCACTGATTCTTCTGCTACTGCAATTTTAGAAAAGATGCAAAAGTTAATTAAAAACAGAGACAATAAAGCCTATCTAGACGCGCTCTATTATCAGGTTGGTTTCTTGTACGAAAAAAGCGACAGTACCAATCTAGCAATTGATTACTATAACAAATCGCTTAGAACTAAATCAAATAATAGTAAACAAAAAACCTTTACCTATGAAAAATTAGGAAATATTAATTTCAAAAATTCTAAATACCAATTAGCAAATTCTTATTATGATAGTGTATTATCGATTTCAACAGATACTCTAAATTTAAGAATAAGACGTATTAAAAGAAAACACAGAAACTTAGCTTCTTTAATTAATTTTGAAAATACCATCCGTAAAAATGATAGTATTCTTAAAATAGTCTCCTTTTCTAAAACAGAACAAGAAGCTTATTTTCAAAAATATATAGACAAGCTTAAAGAGAAGGATGAAAAAGCAGCACAGCTAAAGTTAAATCAACAAGCTTTCGGAGCATCCTTTGGGGGGAATTCTCTTCAATCATCAAACAAAGGAAAATGGTATTTCTACAATTCTCAGTCTTTAAATTTCGGGAAAACAGCGTTTAAAAAAACTTGGGGAACTAGAACGTTAGAAGATGCTTGGAGATGGTCTTCTAAAATGGGTTCAAATTCAACAGAAAAAAATGCTTTACAAGTATCCACAAAAAATTCTCGATACGATTTAAAGAGTTATCTTAAAACGATTCCTACTGACAAAAAAGTAATTGACACCTTAAAACTTGATAGAAATGATGCTTTGTATGAATTAGGAATTATTTATAAAGAACAATTAAAAGACTCAAAACTAGCTATTCAACGACTGGAAAGAGTCGCTGGATTAAATCCTAAAAAAGAATTAATTTTACCTATTAACTGGCATTTACACAAACTTTATTCTGATTTAAAAGACGCAACAAAAGCAAACAAACACAAAAAGATAATACTTTCTGAATATCCGAAAACAAAATTTGCTCAAATTCTAAGGAACCCTAACAAGCCCTTTGAAGAAGAAATATCCATTGATGAACTGCAAGAATTATACAAAGAAATATATTATATATTTAAAGAAGATAAGTTCGAAGAAACCGTTGCTAAAATAGATACTCTTATCCCAACCATACAAAATTCAAAATTAATCCCTAAATTTGAACTCTTAAAAGCATATGCTATAGGCAAATACAAAGAAAAAGAAGCCTATAAAATTGCCTTAGATTTTATAGCAGTTAGCTATGGAAGTACAGAAGAGGGAAAAAAAGCAAAAGAATTAGTACTGCAATTAAATAAGTAAAATGTTTCGTAAAAACACAAACCCAGAAAAAAGTAACGTTATGGAAAGAAATGTTATCGCTAAAAACACAACAATTATTGGAGATATTAAATCAGATGGGGATTTTAGAATTGATGGCACCCTCGAAGGATCATTAAAAACTGATGGCAGAGTTATAATTGGATCTGATGGTTTCATAAAAGGAAAGGTTGAAGCAACAAATGCAGATATTGAAGGAAAATTTTCTGGAGAACTTTTGGTCTCTAATACCTTAACTATAAAAGCAACAGCAGATATTTCTGGAGAAGTAATAATTGGTAAACTTTCGATAGAACCCGGAGCGTCGTTTAATGCTACCTGCGCTATGAAAGGAGCTATAAAAGAATTGAATTCTGACAATGACGAAAAAAGGCTTTCAGAAAAAACCGCCTAACAAAGCCCTTCAGCTCTCAAGTGCTGGTTTGCAAATGGGACTGACTATTTACTTAGGTTTTTTACTAGGAAAATGGTTAGACACGAAATTTGAAACTTCTTTTTTAACAGAAATAACAACGCTTGTTGCTATTTTTTTAGCAATGTATTCATTCATTAAACAAGCCAACAAAATTAATGATTAAACGCATTCTTACCAATTCCATTGTTCTCTTTATGGTGTTCTTAATTGGTTTTTCAGTGCATAATTTTTTTTTAGAAAGCCAACAAATAAAGATCCCTTTCTCATTAAAAAAAGTATACTTATTTCACCTGAGCTTTTCAGTAGTGCTTTGTCTTAATTTTTTTGTATTTTCAACAATTGATAAGATTTATGAACAACTGGGTTTTATTTACCTTGGTTCTATTCTATTAAAAATTACACTTTTCTGCGTGCTTTTTTACAAATCAATCTTTACCAAAGAAGAATTATCTCTTTCTGCAAGGATGTCATTATTTATCCCTGTGATTCTTTTTTTAGCTACAGAAGCCATTATTGTCGCAAAAATTTTGAAGAAAAAACAATAATAAAAAATAGCGCTAAAAAAGGTTTGTAATTTTGAATTATTCCATATCTTTGCGCCGAATTTAGAAAGCGTATTTTTATAATGAAGGTTGCACAAAAAACAATCAAATTTCTTTTAATTGCAGTTATAGCCTTGTTTTCCACAACAAGCTTTGCTTCAGAATCTGATAAAAAACACGACAATCAAAATGATGGTGGGCGTATAAATACAAAAGAAGAGGTAGAAGCTTATATTCTTCACCACATCAAAGATTCTCATGACTTTTCGCTATTTTCATACACCTCTGATGAAGGTAAAAGAAAACATATTGGTTTCCCTTTGCCAGTTATTCTTTGGTCAAGTGAAGGTCTCGTTACTTTTATGTCTTCAGAATTTCACCACAACGACGATGGACATGTAATTGTAGAAAAAAAAGGATTAAAATTTGCAAAAATTCACTCTAAAATCTACGAGTTAGACAAAGGAGCAGCAACCCTTTCTTTTGATGAAACACATCATGCAACAAACGCACACAAAACATTAGATTTCTCAATTACAAAAAGTGTTGTAGGAATTCTTTTAATTGGGACCCTATTATTGTTTTGGTTTTCAAGATTAGCAAAACAATACAAAACAAAACAAATCCCTACTGGTTTTGCCAGAGTTTTAGAACCTTTGGTTTTATATGTTCGTGACGAAATAGCAAGACCAAATATTGGTGAAAAACATTACAGAAGATTTACCGGATATTTATTAACGGTGTTTTTCTTTATTTGGGTATTGAACTTAGCAGGTTTAACTCCATTAGGGTTTAATGTAACAGGACAGTTAGCAGTAACCGGTTGTCTGGCAATTTTTACCCTAGTAATTTATACAGTAAGTGGAAATAAAGACTATTGGATGCATATGATTTGGATGCCAGGTGTTCCTGCTTTGATTCGTCCGGTATTGGCAATTATAGAATTAGCAGGTGCTTTAATTATCAAACCATTTTCACTATTAGTACGTTTGTTCGCAAACATTTCAGCAGGTCATATTGTGGTAATGAGCTTAATTGCAATTATGTTTACTCTTAAAGAATCCTTAGGGGTTGTTGGAGCAACAGGGTTGTCTTTAGTATTATCATTTTTTATAACATTAATTGAGGTTTTAGTAGCTTTTTTACAGGCATATATCTTTACAATGCTTTCAGCATTATTTATTGGTATGGCAGTAGCAGAGCCTGAACATCATTAATACAAATTTGTTTAATTTAATATAAATACAATTATTATGTACAATTTAATTGGAGCAGGATTAATCGTAATCGGAGCAGGAATTGGTTTGGGTCAAATTGGTGGTAAAGCAATGGAAGGTATTGCAAGACAACCAGAAGCAACTGGAAAAATTCAAACAGCAATGATTATTATCGCTGCATTATTAGAAGGTTTGGCATTTGGAGCTTTATTCTTAGGAAAATAATCCAAACAAAAACAAAAAATAGTGTTCTGTAACGGTTGGTTACAGAACCTATTTTTAAAATTAAACATTAAAAAATTAAACATTAACTAGTTTATAAAATGGAAACTTTATTAAACGATTTTTCACCTGGGTTATTTGTAGTTTCGTTAATCTTATTATTGGCGTTGATCGCTCTAATGGTAAAATTTGCTTGGAAACCTATTTTAAACTCTTTGGAGGAAAGAGAATCTGGTATTAAAGACGCTTTGGCATCAGCAGAAAATGCGCGCAGTGAAATGGAGAACTTACAAGCAGATAATGCAAAATTAGTAAAAGAAGCAAGAGCAGAAAGAGAGGCAATGATGAAAGAAGCAAGAGACATTGCAGACAATATAGTTGCTGAAGCTAAAGAAGATGCAAAAGAAGTAACAACAAAATTGATTGAAAACGCACAGGATGCAATCATTCAAGAAAAACAAGCTGCTTTGGCAGAAATCAAAAAAAATGTGGCAGAATTGTCTATCGGAATTGCAGAATCAGTAATTAAAAAAGAGTTGTCTAATAAGAAAGAGCAACTAGAGTTAGTTGAAGGGATTTTAAAAGATGTTACTTTAAATTAAGTAAAAGATGAAAAACGCAAGAGCAGCAATACGGTATGCAAAAGCACTTTTAAATCTTGCCAAAGATTCTAAAGAAGAAACTGCTGTAAATGACGATATGTTATTCATAACAACTACAATTTCTGAAAATGAAGAATTTGAAGTAATGTTAAACAGTCCTATCGTTAAGTCTTCTGATAAAATAAACGTGTTAAGCGCTTTATTTAAAGAAAAAGTGAATACGATTACACTTGGCTTATTTCACTTATTAAAAGACAATAAAAGAATAGCAATGCTAGCATCTATTGCAAAACAATATGCAATCATTTATGATTTTGACAAGCATATGCAGGTAGCTAAAGTTACAACAGATGTTCC
>Ga0228603_1000075_pt1 | contig 10557 bp, 7 predicted proteins | sample 3DmetaG_FD_182711 | JGI IMG/M metagenome (GOLD analysis project Ga0228603, IMG submission 182711) | Seawater microbial communities from Monterey Bay, California, United States - 3D | ecosystem: Environmental > Aquatic > Marine > Coastal | place: USA: California | collected 2016-11-09 | reverse complement strand
AGACCCTCGTTTATTTACATTGTAATGGCCAATTATATGTTTCTTATTTTCAATACCTTTTCGGGTACCAATAACGTATTCTGATGCCGCTTTTTTCCCATAATAATACTCTAAAAACAAGCTTTCAGAATAGTTGGTAAAACTCTCATGAATCCACATATCGGCAATGTCTTTATGGGTAATGTTATTTGCAAACCACTCATGACCAGATTCATGAATAATGATGAAATCGAATTTTAAACCCCAGCCAGTATCAGACAAATCACGACCTAAATAGCCTTGTTTGTATTTATTGCCATAGGTTACAGAGCTTTGGTGTTCCATTCCTAGATAAGGAACTTCTACCAATTTATAACCATCCTCATAGAAAGGGTAAGGACCAAACCAATGCTCAAAAGCTTTCATCATTTTTGGGGCATCTTTAAATTGTTTTTTGGCTTTTTTAAGGTTGTCTTTTAACACATAATAATCCATGTCTAAATTCCCTTTTTCGCCTTTAAAAACTTCAGAAAAATGGGTGTAATCTCCAATGTTTATATTCACACCGTAATTGTTAATAGGGTTTTTTACCGTCCAATGATAGGTTTTTGTTGCACCATTATCGATCACTTTTTTGAGTTTTCCGTTAGAGACGTCCATCAAATTATGAGGAACCGTAACACTCATATCCATATTTTCTACTTCGTCATACATGTGGTCTTTACAGGGCCACCAAACACTTGCTCCCAAGCCCTGACAAGAAGTGGCTATAAAATGATTTCCGTTGGCATCTTTTTTCCATGAAAAACCGCCATCCCAAGGCGCACGTATCGCCTCTTTGGGGTTTCCCTGATAGTGCACAACGATACTTTCTGTATTCCCTACTTGCTGTTTTTTTAGGAGTTGTATAAAATGAGCATTCCCTTGGTTTATGACCTTTAATTCTTTTCCGTTTTGAGTGACTTTTGTGATTTTTAAAGGGGTTTGTAAATCAATTTGCAGGGTTTGATATTCCTTTAAAACAGTATATTTAATTGTGTTTTTCCCTGAAATAAACTTAGCATCAGGAACGACTTCTACCTCTAAATGATAATAGGTTAAATCCCACCAAATACGGGCTGCAGTGATGCCTCCCCTTAAAGAGTCTTTTTTGGTGAAGCTTTCTTTTTCATCAAATAAATCTTGTGCTTTTATCGGTAGTACTCCTATAAACAGCAACAGTATTAAAAAAGTATTTTTCATCTCTTTATTTTAATTGAAACCCTTTTGGAGGCTTAGCATTTAGAAGGTGTGTTACAAAATAATCCCACCGTTTTCGAGTCATATATTTTGTCATATTTCCATACCCATGTCTTTTATTTGGAAACAATATCATATCGAAATCTTTGTTTGCTTTAATCAGTGCCTCCACAACCAACATGGTATTGGATGGCGGAACATTATCGTCCATAGTACCATGTGTAATCAATAATTTTCCTTGTAAATTTTTGGCAATTAATTGATTTGCTTGGTTGTCGTAATTTGTGGTTCCATCGGCTTTGCCTTCCATATTTCCGTCCACTAAAAGGCCTTGCCATTTTTCACCCCAATCTGCTTCATAATTTCTGTTGTCGTGATTTCCAGCACCAGACACTGCAACATCATAAAATTCTGGATACGCAAAAACGGCTCTTGTAGAAGCAAATCCCCCACCTGAATGGCCCCAAATTCCAATCCGTTCAAGATCCATTCCTTTGTATTTCTGTGCCAATTGTTTGATGGTTGTTATATTATCGGGCAAGCCATTGTCACCCATATTTCCGTAATATGCATCGTGAAAAGATTTCGAGCGCATCGGAGTTCCCATTGCATCAACTGCAACCACCACAAACCCCAATTCTGCAAGGGCTTGAAAATCTCTCCAAATAACCCTAAAACCATACTCACCAACACTACCAGACTGTGGCCCCGGATAAATATAATTCAAAACAGGATATTTTTTACGCTCGTTATATTTACTTGGCAGACACATAATGCCGTACAAGGCTGTTTTCTCATCTCTAGCTTTCACAGAGAATTCAACAGGTTCTTGCCAATTTCTTGCTTTTAGTTCAGAAATATCTGACCTTTCTAACTCCATTATTTTCTCACCATTTCCATTTCTTACAACGGTAATAGGAGGATTGCTAGTCGTAGAGTAGGTATCCAATAAAAGCGCATTGTCGTCTGAAAAAACCACTTTATGGGTCCCTTTAGACGGCGTTAAATTGATCAAATTAGAACCCTCAAAATTCACTTTGTAAAAGTAATCGTGATACGGGTTTCCTTTTTCTTTTCCACCAGCACTAAAATAAATTTCTCTATTTTTTGTGTCAATATGTTTAATTTGTTTCACAATCCAATCTCCAGAGGTAATTTGATTTTTTAATTTTTTAGTTGTCAAATCATACAAGTATATATGTCCCCAGTTTGATTTTTCTGAATACCAAATAAACTCATTAGAGTCAAATAAAACACGCCAGTTTTCAGTTTTTACACCAGATTCGTAATAAGTATCCACTTCTTCTTTGTGAATCGATTTTACAACCCCTGTTTTGGTGTCAGCTATTTGTAAATGAGCAATTTTATGATCTCTAGAGCCTGAAACAAAAGCGAATTGTGTTCCTTCTTTATTCCACTGAGCATCTAATAATTCGTTATTCCTGTTTGCAATATGATCTGTTGTAGACCCTCTTTGAAAGTCTTTATCCATTTTTAAACGCACTGTTTTTGGCTGTTTTCCTAGATGAATAATAACCCGCTCAATTGTAAAGATTTTAGCATCTCCTGGCAAAGGATGTTTCCATGCTTCTAACTTTGGATGACCAACATTGCTCGAGGTTACATACATCATACCAACCCCTCGAGCGTCTTGTTGAAATGTTGCAATTTTATCAGAATTTGGAGCCCATTTTAAAACTGCGCCATCGCTTTTAATCCAACCTGCATTATTCGTTGCATAGCCGTAATTTTCTTCACCATCAAAGGTAATTTGGGTTCTTTTACCAGTTTCTAAATCACGAATCCAAAGATTGTATTGATTGATATATGCAGCTAATTTCCCATTAGGAGAGATGTGTTCATTGCGATACGCTCTGTCAATTTTTGAAATGATCTTGGTAAGTGAATACTCCTCTAAATTGCACAAGTATTTTTGGCTGTTTGCCATGAAATTTAGTGTTTTTAAATCATCAGAAAGAGAAACGGAATAGATTGGCAACTCTGAAGCCTTAATTTTGATCTCCAATTCTTTAGACAAGGCTGCTGCTAATTTTTGATGATCAAAGGCTGCTTTTTTTGTTTTTGAAACCGTATTTACGAAAATAAATTTTTTCCCCTCTTTACTATTCGTAGTGTAGATTAAATTGTTTTTTCCAACAAAACGGCTTCCATTAACTTGATTGTAGATCAAGTTATATAAATCACTATCCATATGTTTTGCAGCGGTTTCATATTCTAAAAGGGTAAATTGTTTTTGCTTTTTAGAACAACTGATTGCCAATAGTAATAAAACAAAAAGGGAGGTACTTTTTAAAATAAGCGCTTTCATCTGTTTAGTTTTAATTGGTTTTTTTAGTTGATAACTCTGTGAAATACTGATAAAAATAAGGAATGGTTTCAATCCCTTTCAAGTAATTCCAGATACCAAAATGTTCATTAGGTGAGTGAATGGCATCCGAATCTAATCCAAAACCCATTAAAATAGTTTTGCTTTTTAGTTATTTTTCAAACAAAGCAACAATAGGAATACTTCCGCCACTTCGCTGTGGAATAGGTGTTTTTTCAAAGGTAGTTTCATAAGCCTTACTTGCGGCTTTGTAGGCAATCGTATCTATGGGTGTTACATAGCCTTGTCCGCCATGGTGTGGTGTTATCTTTACAGAAACAGCTTTTGGTGCAATTTTTTCAAAATGATTTTTAAACAACTGCGTAATCTCTTTCCAATCTTGGTTGGGTACCAAACGCATAGAGATTTTTGCAGATGCTTTACTTGCTATAACTGTTTTTGCCCCTTCGCCAGTGTACCCACCCCAAATTCCGTTGACATCTAGTGTTGGTCTTATAGAATTTCTTTCGTTAGTCGTATATCCTTTTTCCCCATAAGTAGCTTTTATTTGCAATGCCTCCTTATAATCCTCTTCTGAAAAAGGAGCTCTGCCTATTGCTGCTCTTTCCTCTTTAGAGAGTTCTTCAACGGCATCATAAAAACCAGGAATGGTAATGTAATTATTTTCATCATGCAAAGAAGCAATCATTTTTGTTAAAATAGTAATAGGGTTCGCAACGGCACCTCCATACAGACCAGAATGTAAATCCCTGTTCGGACCCGTAACTTCAACTTCAACATAACTCAAGCCACGCAAACCTGTGGTTATAGAGGGAATGTTGTTGGCAATCATGCCAGTGTCAGAAATTAAAATAACGTCATTGGCTAATTTTTCTTTGTTTCTTGGCACAAACCAAGCCAGGCTTTCAGAACCAATTTCCTCTTCGCCTTCTATCATGAATTTTACATTACAAGGTAAATTTCCTGTGGACGTCATGTATTCCATTGCTTTTACATGCATGTACATTTGTCCTTTGTCATCACAAGCGCCACGTGCAAAAATGGCCCCTTCAGGATGAATTGCTGTTTTTTTAACAACCGGTTCAAAAGGAGGAGAAGTCCATAAATCAATAGGATCTGCTGGCTGCACATCATAATGCCCATAGACTAAAACTGTGGGTAATTTTGCATCGATAATCTTTTCACCATATACAATCGGATACCCTGGAGTTTGGCATATTTCTACGCGGTCACACCCTGCTTTTTTTAGACTATCTAGTACAAAGTCGGCAGTTCGTAAGACGTCTTTTTCATAGGCAGAATCTGCACTTACAGACGGCATTTTAAGCAACTCGATCAACTCATTTATGAGTCGATTTTTATGATTTTTTAGAAACGATTGAATGGAGTTCATTTAATTTTTTGTTTTTCTATTTCAAAAATAGAAAAATAATAATGAACTACTTTGAAGTTTGTAACTATTGTTTATATTTGCATCCCTATTGAATTGGGAAGTTGCAGGCGTGGTGGAATTGGTAGACACGCTAGACTTAGGATCTAGTGCCGCGAGGTGTGAGAGTTCGAGTCTCTCCGCCTGTACAAATTAAAACCTCATCTATATGAATATCGTATCGTTGAGGTTTTTTAATTTCAATAATTGTAGGATGTCTGTATTGTAAATAGAGTAGTGTTTCTTTTTCATACTTTTCAACACGAAATAAATGATGCAGTTTTAAAACGAGTTCTTTTTTGCTGTATTAAGTAGGTTCAAATCCCACTTTACTGTGTAAACTTCATTTGAATTTAAAATTTCAAGACCAATTTTATTGTTGAAGCTGTCAGAAACTCCAGTTGTTGGTTCTATTGCGATTGTATTTTCTTTTGGTGGCGTATAGGCTTGTAAAAAATTTTCTTTTGCGGAAGAGGTAATTTTTAATTGATATTTTGGGGTCTTAAAAAGAACGTTTTTTGAATTTAAAATCCAGCAATCGTCTAACTGCTTGTCTTCAATATCAAACTGTTCTTCAGGGGCTATTTTTTCAACTCCTAAGGTAATGTTTCTCTCACCAATGATAAGTTTTTGATCGCTATCAAATACTAAGGAACTTTTCTGTAAGTTTTCACTCACAAAATAGGGATGCCATCCAATGGTAAAAGGAAATGCTTCAGAATCTGTGTTTTTTACCGAGACAATTAAACTTAAATTGTTTTCTGTAAAAATGTATTTCAGTGCTATTCTATAGGTGAATGGAAATCCGATCGATTTATTTTTTTCAGTGTATTCTAAAGTTACTGTTGCAGCACTTTCTGAAGCTTCTTTTTGAAGTACTTTGAACACTTTATTGTAAACCAAACCGTGTAAAGCATTGTTTTCTTCTTTTTGATTTATGTCAAATTGATATTCTTTTCCATTGAAAGAATACTTTCCATCTTTAATTCTATTTGCAAATGGAAATAAAATTGACGAGGCATAGGTGTTTTTGTAGCTTAATGGCGCTAAATCCTGAATAATAGCAATTCTGTTTAGAGTTAATTCTTGAATGCTTGCTCCTAGACTTAAATCTATTTTTCCTAAAATAGTATCATTGGAGTTTTTTATTTCTAAAATAGGGGTCTCTTTTTTGTGATTGATTGTAAACACTTCTCGTGATTTAATGTTTAAAAAAGTTAACTTATTTGATTTCCAAATTTAAATATTCTTTCACTAAAGAAAAACAATTTAAATATATATATTTGAAAAAATAAACAATTAAACAAAACATATCTAATGCAAATTTTAACATTTTTAGGGTTCACAATAGTCGTTGCTATCATTTCTTATTTGGCAACTAGAAAAACAGAAGAGACCTCTTCTGACGGCTACTTTTTAGGAGGTAGAAGTTTAACTGCAGGAGTAATTGCAGGGTCTCTACTTCTTACAAATCTATCTACAGAACAAATTGTTGGTTTAAATGGCTCTTCATATCAAAGCGGATTGTCTGTGATGGTTTGGGAAACTTTAGCAGCAATTGCCATGGTTGTTACAGCGATGTTTTTACTGCCAAGATATTTAAAAGGAGGTTTGACAACGGTTCCAGGGTTTTTAGCAAAAAGATTTGATGTTACTACAAAAACACTAACCTCCGTTTTATTTTTATCAGGATATGTCGTTGTGCTACTTCCTGTAATTTTATATTCAGGATCTCTTGCCATTAGCGGAATGTTTAATATACCAGAATTATTAGGGGTTACCCACACGCAATCTATTTGGATCTGTGTATGGGGAATCGGAATTATTGGATCAGTTTATGCGGTTTTTGGAGGATTAAAGGCTGTTGCAGTTTCAGATTCAATAAATGCTATTGGCTTACTCGCTGGAGGTATTTTAATTCCTATTTTTGGTTTGATGATGATTGGAGATGGTTCTGTTTTAGACTGATTGAGTATCATAACTTCAGAGAATCCAGAGAAATTTAAATCAATGGGTACTGCTATAGATCCAGTTCCTTTTTATACTATTTTTACTGGAATGATGTTGGTTCAGTTATTTTATTGGGGTACAAATCAACAAATTATTCAAAGAGCTTTAGGAGCAAAAAATTTAGAAGAAGGTCAAAAAGGATTGCTTTTGGGTTCTTTTATTAAAATATTAGGTCCGATTATTGTCGTTTTACCTGGTATTATTGCCTTTCACATATTTGAAGGGAATCTAGAAAACCCAGATAGTGCTTATCCAATGCTGTTCAACAAAGTATTACCTGATGCATTTGTCGGCTTTTTTGCAGCAGTCTTATTTGGGGCAATTTTAAGTTCTTTTAACAGTGTTTTAAATAGTTCTGTTACACTGTTTGGAATAGATATCTACAAAGAACATATCAACAAAGAAGCTACTGAAAAAACGGTTGTAAAATATGGTAAAATGTTTGGAATTGTTTTGGCAATAGCGGCCATGTTTATTGCGCCTTTTATTGCCAATGCAGGAAGTCTTTTTGCCTACTTACAAGAAATTAACGGGATCTACAGTATTCCTATTTTAACCATTATTGTTGTAGGGTATTTAACCAAACGAGTACCAGCAATTGCTGCCAAAATAGGTTTGGTTACAGGATGTTTATTATACATTATCAGTCAGTTTTTTATGCAACCTTATTTTATTGATACAGCACTTGCAACTGCTGCCGAAAAGGGAATTACTGATGTTGCACAATTAGCGCTCATAAAAGCCCAAGCTTATCCTCACTTTTTAGATGTGATGGCGATCTTATTTGTATTAAATATAGTGATTATGTTGATCATAGGAAAGCTCAAACCAAGAGAAGAAGACTTTGTTCAAGAATACACACAACAAGTAGATATCAAACCTTGGAAGCACGTTAAAAAAGCGGGAATCCTAATTTGTGCACTTGTTATCATGGTTTATATTTACTTCGCTTAAAATCCGATGTCATAAAATTTGATACCCATTAAAAATCGTCTACATCTTTTAGGCGATTTTTAATTTTCTATTTCTTTTGAAAGAAAAATTTCCTTAAAATTTTCCGTACGCTCTGCCATGTCAAACAAATGATTGGCTTCTTTAGGAGGTGCGGTTAATTTTCGTTTGGTTAAATCGATCCAAGCCCCATAGACTTTTATAATTGCAGATAGTTCTCCTTGTTCATTAAAAACGCGATGTGTAATTTTCCATCGTTCATTGTTTTTAGATACTCCAGAAAGTTTAAAATCTACAGAAATGTTTTCTCCAACATGAATTTCCCTTCTAAAAGAAGTCTCTTCGGTAAATAAAATTGGACCAATATTGTGTTTTGTGAATTCTTCAATTGAAAAGTTTTGATCTCTAAAATATCGAATCCTTACCTCTGCTGCATACTCATTATATGCTGTGTGGCGCATGTGTTTGTTTGGATCAAAGTCAGACCACTTTGTGATAAACGTTACTTTAAAATGCATTTTTTTAATTTAATAAGCCCATAGTATAGTACTTATAGCATGGGCTTATTATGAATAATTGATGGTTTTAGTTTTTCGCTAATTTATCCAAGGGCTTCAATTTTAATTCACTCAATACATTCAATGCTTCTGAAACATAAACATCTTTGGATAATTTTTTATGCCATTCTAGTCTTTTATTGGCCAAAATTGTGTCTTTCTTAATGAGAGATACCTCATATTTTGGTGAAGCAAACTTTAAATTAGAATCATAATCAAAAACCGACTTGAATTTCTCAGCATCTTTTTCTTGCGCGAGACTTTGGTTTGTAAATAGTTTATAGTTTAGAGAGTAAGAAGTATTCTCTTGATTTTTTTTCAACCATTTAGCATATTCATTGATCAACTTAAATTTTGAATCAGAGGCAATTCTTTTTTTGCTATTTTCTATAACATCTGAAAAATTTTCATAAGATTTCGTTTGAATATAATCGGCTTGTTTTACTTTGTCCCAAACCAATGCACCCTCCAAATCCCTTTCGCCAAATTTCATATAACTATACCTGCTTGGTATGGCTATGTCAGAGTATACACCTTCAATTTGTGTAGAGCCACCATTAATTCTATAAAATTTTTGAATGGTCATTTTTAAGGCTCCTAAATCTTTATCGTATTTTGTAAACCGATTGATTGGTAAGACACTTTGCACGGTACCCTTTCCATATGTTTGGTTTCCTCCAATAATAATCGCTCTTTTATAGTCTTGCATTGCTGCCGCAAAAATCTCTGATGCCGAAGCAGAAAATTCATTGACCAACACAACGATTGCACCGTCCCATTGAATTTTTTTATCTGTATCATTTTTAATGATAGGATTTTCTCCTCTGTATTTTATTTGAACAACAGGACCTTCATTGATAAACAATCCACTAATTTCAATCGCAGTTTTTAAGGAACCGCCACCATTATTTCTTAAATCTATAACCAAACCAGCAACGCCCTCGCTCTTTAGCCTTTCAATTTCTTTTTCCATGTCTTTTGCAGAGTCTCTGTAATTTTGTTCATCAAAATCTATGTAGAATTTTGGTAGATCTATAAGGCCATATTTTTTTCCATTTTTTTCAACAATACTAGATTTTACAAATGTTTCTTCTAATTCTACAACGTCTCTGATAATAGAAATTATCTTAATAGAACCATCAATTTTTTTCTTAACGGTAAGTCTCACTTCAGTGCCTTTTTTCCCTTTGATAAATTTTATAGCATCGTCTAAGCGCATGCCAACAATGTCTAAAGGCTCTTTATCTCCTTGGGCTACTTCTAAAATAATATCACCCGCTTCCAAGTCGCCTTGTTTCCATGCGGGTCCTCCATAAACGAGTTTAAAGATGTGTGTATAGATTCCTTTTTTTTGTAATCTAGCACCAATTCCCTCTAGTTTACCCGACATGTCTTGATCAAAACGTTCTTTTATCGTTGGAGCCATATAAGTGGTATGCGGATCAAAAGCACCAACAACACTGTTTAAAAAAGTAGAAAACCAGTCTTCATGTTCTAACTCTTCAATTCGAACATACAATTCATCCATGTTTTTAAGAACTTCCAAACGGGCATTTTTTTCTAAATTTTCAAATTTTTGAACCTTGAAATTCTCTTTTTTTGATGCATTTCTTTTTTGTTTTTCAAGTTCACCTTCAATTCTAATCAGAGTACTTAATTTTAATTGTTTACGCCAGTAGTCTTTTAATTGATTTTCATTTTTAGCAAATGAACTTTGCTCATAATTTACATCAATGGTTTCCTTTTTCTTAAAGTTGAAAGGTTTTTCTAATAAATCTTTATAATAGGATTTTGCATTTTTAATTTTGCTTGTAAATCTGCCATAAACTAAATTGTAGAATGAAATATCTTCGTTCAATAATTGGTTGTCGATGTCATACTTGTATTTTTCAAAGTCTTTGATATCTTTTTGAGTAAAGTATCTTTTATTTGGGTCTAAACCATCGATAAATTCGGTAAATACGTATTCAGAAAAATCATCATTCATGTCTTTTACTACAAAATGACTTCTGGTAAGAATATTTATAAGGATGTACAGTAAAATT
>Ga0228603_1000073_pt1 | contig 10615 bp, 6 predicted proteins | sample 3DmetaG_FD_182711 | JGI IMG/M metagenome (GOLD analysis project Ga0228603, IMG submission 182711) | Seawater microbial communities from Monterey Bay, California, United States - 3D | ecosystem: Environmental > Aquatic > Marine > Coastal | place: USA: California | collected 2016-11-09 | reverse complement strand
AAATAACCAGAAGATCCTCTTGTTTGTGTTAAATTTATAGGGTTGTTAATTTGCTTATAAAATGTTGTTGCAGAGAATACTTGCCCTCTTTGAGGAAACATTTCATATTTAAGATCAAAATTATAGATTTCAGATTTATTTAAATCTGGATTCCCCTTCGTAACTCGCCCAGTTGGAGAAACATATTCAAAAGGAGATAATTCTTTGAATTCTGGCAAGGTTTGAGTGATGCTTGATGCAAAACGTAAATAGGTATTTTCTGTTACTTCAAATTTTAAATTTACACTTGGGTATGCTCCTTGATAAACTCTATTTAAAGACCCAATTCTTCCACGTTGACTTTCCTGGTCATAGAAATTAGCAACATCCCAAATTGCATTGATTTCATCTCTTTCAAAACGCAGCCCTATATTCCCTGATAATAAAGTATTTAATGTAAAATCAAAGTTGACAAAACCTGCCATAATTGTTAAATCTGCTTCAAATCTATCTGCTGGAGAGGTTCTTAAGATTAGCCCGTTATTAAAGCCCGTTGAGGTAAATGTTGATGACAATTGATCTATGGATGGCGCCGTAACTCCTTTTGCTTTCACCCCTACAAATAACGATTTAAAAGTTCTTTCTTTATATCTGTAATTTACTCCATAGTTTAAAGAATACGGTTTGTTATCATCTTCATCTTTTATCCCTAAGGCCCACTTGTTCTCAATAAAACCATTGTATTCTGTATCTTGAATCTTTTGACTAGATTTTCTTTGTTGGTAATCTCCAACGTGCGCATATTGAATGGTTGGCGAACTAGTATTATCTAAAATATTTACCTCATTTCTTATTCTATTTGGTTCTTCCGCCAAAACAAAATTATAGCCCGCTGCCCAGTTTAGAATGTTATTTTCATTCCATTTATGTTCTCCTAAAATTTGGTTCACAAACAGGGTGGTTTGTCTAAAATTTTGATCCCTCACAAAAGCCCCATCTTCTTGAGGGTCTTGGTCAAAAACATATCCAAATCCATTTCTACCTTGTTCGTATAAATTGTCTTGAGACTTATTTACGAAAAGGGTATTGTATCTAATTTTATGGGTATCATTTAATTTGATTCCAACATTGATATATCCTGTAGTATTTGTTTTAGTAATAAAACTTTCTACATCATTTGAAGCCGCTGTAACTCCATTTGAAAGGCTTATTGGTCTTGAAACAGCAGGAAATGCTTTGTCTAATACATTCGATCTGAATGCTCTAAACACACCTTCTTGATATTCAAATGATTTAGAGTGAGAACCCATAAAAAAAACAGAGACCTCTTTTTCAAAAACATCAAACTTTCTTGCGGCAGAAAAGGAACCATTATAGTTTACTGGAGTTGCAACTTTTTCGGTATCCCAACCTTGGAAGGTTATTAAATTTTGCAATGCATATTTTTTTTGATGGAACCCAAAGCTTACATCATTACTAATAATGGTTCTTCTGAAGGAATCTGAAACTCCTAAAACATTGGTGTTAGATCCACTCGCTAAGGAAATAGAGTATCCTTTTTTAGTGTATTCTTTTGTGTTTACATCAACATTACCAGAACCTTGATCTGCGTAATTTGCTGTAGCATACGTTTTGCTAATTCCTACATTTTTAATACTATTTGTTGAAAATAAATCTAAATTTATATTTTTATTTTCAACATCATCAGAAGGAATTGGCAATCCATTCATCGAAGTTGATAGATATCGATCTCCTAGCCCTCTTATATATATATTTCCAGAACCTTCACTTTTAGTAACTCCAGATATTTTAGTGGTTGCGTTTGCTGCATTTGAAACGCCAATCTTTGATAATGTTTGAGCTCCAATACTTTCTTTAATAACAACTGCCTTTTTTTGTTCTAGCAATAAGGCAGAAGCAGTTTCTTTAGAGGTAGAAGACTTGATCACCACCTCTTCTAAAGAAACGCCCTCTTCCGCTGACATAATCTGATTGATCGTCACAGATTCATCTGCCGCAATGGTAAATGTCTTTTCAATAGTTCTGTATCCTAAAAAACTAAAAACCAATACATGGTTTCCTGCGGGAACATTTAAAAGGTAATTACCATCAAAATCGGTTGTAGTTCCTATTGTAGTTCCTTTGATTTGAATATTTGCAAATGGCAAAGGCTCATTGTTCGTTTCTTTATCTGCTAAAAAACCTTTGATTGTTCCTTTGCTCTGTGCAACAACAACTTGAACAACTACTAAAAAAATAATACTTAAAAATTTCTTCATTATCATGTTTATATTATGGTGCAAAAGTCTATTGAATTTGTAAACTTTGTGTTATTTGAAGATTATGATTTTATTAGAGAAACATTAACTAAATGTTAAGTAGAAAAAAATAGATAATAATTAATTAACTTAAAAAAAACTTTAATTTAAAGTATCGATTATAGATTTGTAAAAATCTTAAGAGATTAAAATGTCATCATAAATATATTAGTTTTTGTCGACTATTTTATATGACTACTGCCTTTGGCCAAGGCAGTTTTTTTTATTAATGTTTCTTTAACGTTTACTTAACATAGGGGTTGGTTATTTGCATCGACAAAAACTAATACTTATGAATTTATCAATACTACGTTCCGTAGTAACTTTATTTTTTATTTCTGCTTTTTTAAGCCTAAATGCACAAGAAACAAATGTTCCTAAATTTGGAAAAGGTATGTTCAATCTAATCGGAAAGGACAGTGCTTGGTCTATGAAAGTTGGATTGCGATTTCAAACACTTGCGACTTCCAGTTGGGACGCCAAAAACGGCCTTTCAAACCCTGCTTCTTCCATGTTAATTCGAAGATCTCGACTAAAATTCGATGGATTTGCCTATTCACCAAAATTAAAATATAAAGTAGAATTAGGTTTATCAAATAGAGACTTATCAGGGGCTACTCTATATACAGGAAATGCTCCAAGATATATTTTAGATGCAGTTTTAAAATGGAATTTCTCAGGAAACTTTGTTTTATGGTTTGGACAAACCAAATTACCTGGAAATAGAGAGCGAGTAATTTCTTCTGCAAATTTGCAACAAGTAGACCGTTCTTTACTGAATAGTAGGTTTACCATTGATAGAGATATGGGGTTTCAGTTACGGCATCATTTTAATCTTACAGATACTTTTTTGGTAAAAGAAATATTCTCTATGGCACAGGGTGAAGGACGAAATATTACGAAAGGAAATCTTGGTGGTCATCAATACACAACTCGTTTAGAATTATTTCCTTTTGGTGATTTTGCAGGCAAAGGAGATTATAAAGGAAGTGATCTAAAGTTTGAGCAAAACCCAAAATTATCTCTTGGATTTGCATATGATTTTAATAATAATGCTTCAAAAACAAGAAGTAATCAAGGATCGTATATGACAAATGATATTGGTTTTTACTCCACAAATATCTCTACTGTTTTTATGGACGCAATGTTCAAATACAAAGGTTTTTCTTTGATGGCTGAATACGCTGACAGAGACGCAGAAGATCCTTTTGCAAAAAATTCTGATGGATCTTTAACAGGTGACATCGTTCAAGTTGGTACTGGTTTCAATCTACAATCTGGATATTTACTCTCTAAAACTGTGGAGGTTTCTGGGCGCTATACAAACATTTCATTGGATAAAAATATTACTGGAAAAGGAGCTGAAAATCAATACACATTAGGGTTGTCTAAGTATATTGCTGGGCATAGCTTGAAAGTTCAAACAGATGTAAGTTATACTGATATTGGTTTTAAAACAAATCAATTATTATGGAGATTACAAGTTGATATTCATTTTTAATAAAAAATAACACAAAGATAACATAAGCACTCGCAGATGTCTATAAATTTGCATAAATTAAATTAAATTAAACAAAGATGATGGGAGACCCATATATTTTAATGTTAGTCGCTCTAGCTATTCTAGCTATTGTAGATTTAGTTGTAGGAGTTAGTAATGATGCTGTTAACTTCTTAAACTCAGCCATTGGCTCAAAAGCAATATCTGTAAAAAATATCATGATTATTGCCAGTTTGGGTGTATTCTTTGGCGCAATTACTTCTAGCGGAATGATGGAAGTTGCACGTAAAGGGATTTTTAATCCTAATATGTTTATGTTTCAAGACATCATGTTCATTTTTATGGCCGTAATGATTACAGATATTCTTCTGTTAGATATTTTTAACTCTTTGGGTATGCCAACTTCAACAACAGTGTCTATTGTGTTTGAACTATTAGGTGCTGCTGTTTGTATTTCATTGCTTAAAATATCTGCAAGTGATTCAGAATCATTTTCTGATTTATGGAATTATATCAATTACGAAACTGCCACTAAAATTATTTTTGGAATATTACTCTCTGTAGTTGTCGCCTTCTCAGTAGGTGCAATTGTGCAATTTTCTTCTAGATTAATCTATTCATTTAATTTTGAAAAAAGAGCTACTTATGTTAATGCCATTTTTGGAGGGTTTGCGATTACTGCGATTACCTACTTTATTATTATTAAAGGAATGAAAGGAACACCTTTTTATAAAGATGTGAAATTTTTAATAGAAGGAAACACACTGGCAATAATTGCAGGAAGCTTTATTATTTGGTCTCTTATTTCACAACTTTTAATAAAAATATTTAAAATAAATATCTTAAAATTAATTATAGGAATAGGTACTTTCTCTTTGGCAATGGCTTTTTCTGGAAATGATTTAGTGAACTTTGTAGGTGTACCAATAGCCGCATGGAATTCTTACCAAGCATGGGAAGTTTCAGGTGTTGCTGCAGATGCCTTTTCTATGGGTGTTTTAGCTAAAAAAGTTCCTTCTAATATCTGGTTGTTGTTGATTGCAGGTGGAATTATGGTGGTAACCTTATGGACGTCTAGCAAAGCTCAAAATGTGATAAAAACAGGAATTGATTTATCTCGTCAGGGAGAAGGACATGAAAAGTTTCAACCAAATCCATTATCAAGAGTTGTCGTTAGAGCTGCAATGTCTTTAAATAAAGGAATTAGTTTTATTTTTCCAAAATCGACCTTGGCTTTTATAGATTCTAAATTTCAAAAGCCAGTAATCGAATTGCCGAAAGATAAAACCTATGAAATGCCTGCATTTGACATGGTAAGAGCTTCTGTTAATTTAATCGTAGCAGGAATTTTAATCTCTATTGCAACCTCTATGAAACTTCCGTTATCTACTACGTATGTAACCTTTATGGTGGCCATGGGAACTTCGTTGGCAGACAGAGCTTGGGGTCGTGAAAGTGCAGTGTATAGAGTTGCAGGAGTACTTAATGTTATTGGGGGTTGGTTTTTAACCGCTATAACAGCATTTTTAGCAGCTGCATTAGTTGCATACTTAATTAGTTGGGATATCGTTATGATTCCATTTTTATTAGCAGTTGTTGCTTTTCTAATTGGTAGAAACACCCTAATTCATAGAAAAAAATCGAAGGATGTTAAAAAACAAGAATATATAGAAAGATCCGAATCCATTACCATTAATGGAGTTATAGAAGAAAGTGCAGATCATATTTCTGAAGTCATCAATCGTGTAAATAAGTTGTATTCAAATGTTGTAAATGATTTAGCAAATCATGATTTAAACAAGTTGCGTAAAACAGACAAACACGTTGAAAAATTAAATGATGAAATAGATGGATTGAAAGATGGCGTTTTCTATTTTATAAAATCTTTAGACGAAACTTCTGTCCAAGCAAGTAGGTTTTATATTATGGTTTTAGGGTATTTACAAGATGTAGCACAATCTATTAGTTACATTTCTAGAGCAAGTTATAAACATGTAAATAACAACCACAAGAACTTAAAGAAAGCACAGGTTAAAGATTTAAAAGAAATAGATCGTCAATTATCTTCACTTTTAACAAAAGAAGCAACTATTTTTGAAAATAGAGATTTAGACAATCTAAACGGCCTTTTAATTGAAAAGAATGAATTATTGAAAAGTGTTTCTTTATCAATTGAAAACCAAGTAGCTAGAATTAGAACTGATGAAACAAGTCCTAAAAACACCACACTATACTTTAGTGTTCTTCTAGAAACAAAAGATTTAATTAAAGCATTAATGAATTTATTAGAAACATATGAAGAGTTTCATTTAAGCACGAAACAAATAAAATAAAGCCTTTTTTTACGGAATAAAAAAACCATGAAATCATTCATGGTTTTTTTATTCCGTATTATTTTAATCTGAAAACTAAAACGCCTTATTGGATTCTTAAAAAACATTCATTTACACGTCTTTTTTTTCTGGATGAAAATATTGGTAGACCTTTGTAGCTCTCGCATTTCCAACAACTTCTTTTAAGTTATCAAAAGAAGCTTCCTTAACACGTTTTGCAGATTTAAAACGTCTAAGCAACGTTGTAATTGTTTGTTTACCAATGGCCGGAATTTGCTCTAATTCAGATTGTATTGCACTTTTACTTCGTTTGTTTCTGTGAAATGTGATCCCAAATCTATGCGCCTCGTTTCTTAAGTATTGCGTGATTTTTAAGGTTTCAGATTTTTTATCTAAATACAACGGTATTGGATCGCCGGGGTAATATATTTCTTCTAAACGTTTTGCTATTCCAATAATGGCAATTTTACCTCGCAACCCTAGAATGTCTAAACTTTTTAAAGCTGATGACAATTGCCCTTTTCCTCCATCAACAATTATCAATTGAGGCAATGGCTCATCTTCTGACAACAATCGTTTGTACCTCCTATAAACCACCTCTTCCATAGAAGCAAAATCATCCGGACCATCAACCGTTTTAATATTATAATGTCTGTATTCTTTTTTACTGGGTTTTCCATCTTTAAAAACAACACACGCTGCAACAGGGTTCGTTCCTTGAATATTAGAATTGTCAAAACACTCTATATGTCTTGGTTCTTCAGAAAGACGTAAATCCTTCTTCATCTGTGCCATAATTCTTTTTACATGTCTGTCTGGATCTACTATTTTAATCTGTTTAAATTGCTCTTGTCTGTAGTATTTTGCATTTCTTTCTGACAGTTCTACAATGCGTTTTTTATCTCCTAATTTAGGGACGGTCACTTTTACACTTTCACCCAAATTAACTTTGAATGGTACATAAATTTCTGGAGACTGAGAATCAAAACGTTGTCTAATTTCTACAATGAACAATTCTAATAGCTCAGTATCTGTTTCGTCTAATTTTTTCTTTATTTCTATGGTATGAGATTGAATGATTGAACCATTTGAAATCTTTAAAAAGTTAGCATAACCGTGCGTTTCATCAGAAATAATAGAAAATACATCTACATTATTTATTGATGGATTTACAATGGTAGATTTTGATTGATAATTGCTAAGTAAATGAAGTTTATCTTTTATTTTTTGAGCTTCTTCAAACTGCATATTTTGAGCAAATGAGTACATCATCTTTTCAAATTTTTCGATACTTTCTTTAAAATTTCCTTTAATTATATTTCTAATTTCTTTCGTTGAACTAGCATAATTAGCTTCTGTTTCTAGAGCTTCACAAGCTCCTTTGCAGTTTTTTAAATGATATTCTAAACAGACTTTATATTTACCCTCATTTATATTTTGATGACTTAAATCGTAATTGCAAGTTCTTAGTGGGTATAATTCTTTAATCAAATCTAATAGCACCCGGACAGTTCTTACAGAGGTATACGGACCATAGTATTCTGATCCGTCTTTTACAACACGACGCGTCATAAAAACTCTAGGAAAACGTTCTTTTTTGATACAAATCCAAGGATAACTTTTGTCATCTTTTAACAAAACATTGTACCGTGGTTTGTATTTTTTTATTAAATTATTTTCTAATAAAAGGGCATCTGTTTCTGTATGAACAACAATGTGTTTTATTAAAACTATTTTTTTTACAAGAACTCTAGTTTTACCATTTTCATGATTTTTATTGAAATAAGAAGCAACTCTCTTTTGTAAGTTTTTAGCTTTACCAATGTAAATAATTACACCTTCTTTATCAAAGTATTGATAAACTCCAGGTTCATTTGGTAAGGTTTTTATTTGAAGTTTTAAAGATGTAGGCATGTAACGAAAATACACATTTTTTAAACACCCAATCTATGAATTTCGGCTAAAAATAGATCTAAGTTGAATGATTTTTAGGCGTTTTTTTATTAAAAAAAACTACAATCCTTTTTCATCTTTAGGAAAAGCTTGTTTGCTAAAAATAAATAACAATGCAACACCAATGCTTATAAAAGCATCTGCGGGATTAAAAATATATTGGAAAAAAGTAAAAAATTCTCCACCCATAAAAGGAATCCATTCGGGCAATACACCCTGCCACAAAGGAAAATAAAACATGTCTACAACTTTACCATAAAAGAGTTCACCATAAGGTTTGTCTGCAAAAAAAGTAGCAACTTTATGTTGAGAATCATCAAAAATAGCTCCATAAAAAACAGAATCAATAATATTTCCAACAGCGCCAGAAAATATCAGAGCGATGGCTATAATTACAGCATTGTGTACTTTTCTTTTTATGTTTTGAAATAACCAAAATAAAATTCCGGTTACAGCAACTAACCTAAATAAAGTTAAAAATAATTTCCCAGCTTTGCCACCAAATTCAAAACCCATTGCCATTCCGTTGTTTTCTGTAAAATGGATTCTAAACCAATCAAAAACAACAACTTCTTCTCCAAGTACAAAGTTTGTTTTTATATATATTTTTATAATTTGGTCTATAATAATTGCAATTATTATGGTTGAAATTGCTAAATTCTTTTTGGACATATTTTTTGGATTTGAACTCTCAAAAATAACAGTGTTATTGTTTGCGTTTTGCCTCAATACTCAAAGTTGCATGAGGAACTAACCTTAAACGCTCTTTCTGAATTAATTTACCCGTAACTCTACAGACACCATAAGCCCCATTTTCTATCCGTAATAATGCATTATTAAGGTCTCTAATAAATTTCTCTTGCCTTATTGCTAACTGAACATTTGCTTCTTTATTCATTACATCCGAACCTTCATCAAAGGATTTAAATGAGGGTGATGTATCATCCGTACCATTATCTGCATCATTTTTATATGCTGCTTTTAATAACAATAAATCTTCTTCTGCTCTCGCTATCTTTTTTTCTATAATTTCTTTAAACTCTTGAAGTTCTTCCTCTGAATATTTTAGTTTTACGTCTGACATAAATCTTATATTTTTTCGATTAATATTTTACTCTTTATAGTATCAAATTCGATTTCAATACCCTTTTTTAATTCATAAACAAACACCAATTCTTTCGTTAATGTTTCACTCATGATATATGCTTTATTTTCTGAAATGGATTGTTCTAGATTTTGATCCTCTAAAATAGTTAACTTGACTTTATCTGTTACCTCTAAGCCACTATCTTTACGAGCATTCTGAATTCTATTTACCAATTCTCTAGCAACCCCTTCTTTGCGTAATTCTTCTGATATTGTAACATCTAAAGCCACTGTTATAGACCCTTCATTAGCAACCAACCAACCTTCTATATCTTTAGATGAAATTTCTACATCTTCGAGTCCTAAAGTAATATTTTTTTCATTAATATGAATAGAAATATTTTTGTCTTTTTCAATTTTACTAATGTCTTCTTGTGTGAATTTTTGAACTTCAGAAGCTATAAAGCGCATGTCTTTTCCAAACTTTGGCCCTAAAGCTTTAAAATTTGGTTTAATTTGCTTGATTAAGATATCTGAAGCATCTTCTAACAATTCAATCTCTTTGATATTTACTTCATGTTTAATTAAATTGGCAACGGCTAAAAGTTCTTCTTTTTGCTGCTGATTGTCAACAGGAATCATAATTTTTTGGAGTGGCTGACGTACTTTAATTTTTTCTTTTGCCCTAAGAGATAATACCAAAGAAGATATTATTTGTGCATTTTCCATTTTTCGTTCTAAACTTTTGTCAACAAAACTTTCCTCGAATTTAGGAAATTGAGATAAATGGATACTTTCTGAGGTTTCTTTTTGAGATACAGAATTTAAGTCTTGGTATAATTTATCCATAAAAAAAGGTGCAATTGGGGCACTCAATTTTGCAATTGTCACCATACAAGTGTACAAGGTTTGATAGGCAGAAATTTTATCTGTTTGATAATCTCCTTTCCAAAAACGTCTTCTACTCAAACGAACATACCAATTGCTTAAATATTCTTGAGTAAACTCTTAGATAGCTCTTGCTGCTTTTGTTGGCTCATATTGTTCATAGAATTTATCAACTTTAGAAATTAAAGTATGTAATTCTGATAAAATCCATCGATCAATTTCTGGTCTGTTTTCTAATGATACATCTTCCTCTGAGTATGAAAAACCATCAATATTTGTATATAAAGTAAAGAACGAATAGGTATTGTATAGGGTTCCAAAAAACTTTCGTTTTACTTCTTCAATTCCATCTAAATCGAATTTTAAATTGTCCCAAGGATTTGCATTTGAAATCATATACCAACGAGTTGCATCTGCTCCGTATGTTGATAACGTTGTAAATGGATCTGTAGCGTTTCCTAAACGTTTGGACATTTTATGTCCATTTTTATCTAAAACCAAACCATTAGACACAACATTCTTATAGGCTACTGAATCAAAAACCATCGTTGCAATTG
>Ga0228603_1000069_pt1 | contig 10802 bp, 5 predicted proteins | sample 3DmetaG_FD_182711 | JGI IMG/M metagenome (GOLD analysis project Ga0228603, IMG submission 182711) | Seawater microbial communities from Monterey Bay, California, United States - 3D | ecosystem: Environmental > Aquatic > Marine > Coastal | place: USA: California | collected 2016-11-09 | reverse complement strand
TGAGATGTCAGATGACTTAGCAGAGCGGTGTGTGGACTTAGCTGACAGATATATCAAGAACAAGTATTTTCCAGATAAGGCAGTTGATGTGATGGACAGTGCTGCAGCTAGAGCAAAACTAAAAGGTGTAACTATAGTAGACATGGATGATGTTCTAACTGTTGTCAGCAAAATGAGCAACATTGGTAAGGATGTCATTGATGTGGACAGCACTGTGGGGTATAAAAGCCTAGACAAACGCATTAAGACAAAAGTATACGGGCAAGACGAAGCCATTGACAAGATAGTAGAAGCAGTACTAGTTAGTAAGTCTGGTTTGAGAGAAAAGAATAAGCCTGTGGGTAGTTTCTTATTAGTTGGGCCTACTGGAACAGGTAAAACAGAAACTGCAAAGCAACTTGCAGAAGAACTAGACTGCAAATTAGTTAGATTTGATATGAGTGAGTACCAGGAACGTCACAGCGTGAGCAAACTGATTGGTGCTCCTCCTGGATATGTAGGACATGCTGAAGGCAAGATGGGGCAAGGTCAACTACTAACTACTGTAGAGAATTATCCCAACTGTGTGTTACTATTAGACGAAGTTGAGAAAGCCGCACCTGAAGTATTACAGGTATTGTTGCAAGTTATGGACGATGGTAGACTGACTGGTGCAACAGGCAAAACAACAGACTTTACAAATGTAGTTTTGCTTATGACATCTAACTTAGGTGCTGCTGATGCAGAGAAACTTAAAATTGGTTTTGGCAAGAACACTAAAGTTGACACAGACGTCACAGCTATTACGTCATTCTTTACTCCAGAATTTAGAAACAGGCTTGATACTGTGATACGATTCAACAAGTTAGATAAGGATGTGATCGGTAAAATTGTCAAGCGAGTGATAGAGGAAACAAATCAACAACTATCAGATAAGAATATAGAGATTGTATTTGACGATAATACATTGGAATACTTTATTGAAAACGGATACGAACCCACAATGGGAGCGAGACCTTTAAAGCGTTTATTTGAGAGACTAATTAAAATACCTCTCAGTAAGAAACTACTCTTCGAAGACCTTAAAGATGTTTGCATAACTGTATCAACTAGCGAAGAAGGAGAGATCAGTTTTGGAAATTCTCAACAGAAGTGATTATAAAAATACTGTACATGGCAGTGACAAAGTATATTACGGCGGATATCCTTATAGAGTAAAGCTCAGGGACAATGAGATCACAGCTGATTGGAAAGTAACTGCTGATGTTCTTAGTTGGAAAGGTACAAGCTCTGGGGATGCGTGGGATAGAAAGTTTGGTACAAAAAGTGTTAATAATTGGACTAAAAACTATTACTTTACCGGTAAAGCATTACTGGATAGTTTTGTAAATCACATAGGCCATGACAACGTAGATCATATATCAGGGCCTATCAGTGATTACCACGTAGATATGCTGAAAAAAGTTCAAAAACAAAATAAGTACGGCGGTTATGTACACATTATAAAGGGCAATAAATACTTTAATCAGTATGATATGAAGTTAATATGGAAGTACCCAAAGAGACAAGAAAATCGCACTGGTGGTAGATTGTCTACTGGTACATATGGGTACGCACAAACCTATCCTAGAATCAATGCAGAATACTATGACAAGTTAGGCAAATCTATTATGGGGGTGTGCGACAGCAGATACTATGACTGCAACGTATATTTCAATAAGGAAGACTTAGAGGATATTGAGTTTTTTTGTAAACTAAAATATGGCGATGTTATTTCATCTAAGGTAGAAATTATTGTGATAGATAATCTGTAATTAGATAAATACTTGTATGACTATAGAACGCAAGAGTATTTTAGTACAGAGTTCAACTGGCTCTGACATGAACATCACAACTGACAAAGTTGAGGGTGACGGTTACTACGGATACAGCGACGGTATACACACTTTTGCTGTTTCGTATAATGCATTTAAAGGCAGAGTGTTTGTACAAGGTAGTTTGTCTTTAGACCCTGCAGAAGCTGACTGGTTCAACTTACAAGTCCCGGGCGGACGAACACCTGATCAAGGTGGTTATAAGCAATTCCCTGTAATCGGCACAGAGGGTTTTACTGGAGTCGAAGCATATACTATTGAAGGCAACTTCACATATCTAAGAGTAGTTATTGATCGTAGCCAATTAGGTGACGGATCTACTTATCTCACAGAATACGGCGCAATTAATTATATCCGACTCTCTGCATAGAGTCTAAAAATCACATAAAGTGATAAATACTGCTATACTGAGCAGGATATAATATGGCGATTACAACTAACCAAACGGTACAATTCAACATTGATTCCATCGCAGACAACCAAATATTGGTTTACGATGCGAATGTTGGTGCGTTTGTTAATGAAACAATAGCATCTCTAGTTAACGGAGGCGGCGCAGTTCATGGTGTGGGTAGAAATATTGGCGACACTGGTGTTGGTATTTACAAAGCCAACGATGGCGCATATTTAGATTTTTACAAACTAAGTGCTGGCGCAAACACAACATTAACTCTAGCAAACAATGTCATCACAATCGACGCAACAGTTGGTAGCAATGCATTAAGTGTACAACCATCAGTTACAGCAAATGCCGTTGCAGTATACGACGAGACCGGCAATGGTATTAAAAATGCAGCTGGAATCACATTGGACGAAGGTGTACTAACAATTGCTGGTCTAAGCAATAGTGTCAATATTGAAGATGGATCCATCACAGCATTCAGTGCAAATTTACATAATTTAAGCATAGGCGGAAACTTTAACCTTCCGCAGACAGATGGCACTGACGGACAAATTTTAAAAACAGATGGAAATGGTTCTGTAACTTGGGTAGACAACGTAGACATAAGTGGTAAAGTAGACTCCTTACTGTTTAATGCACATGTTGTAACGTCTATAACAGAAACATCCAACCATGCTCCTGCCCTACATAATTTTTATAGTTTAGGTAATGCAAATCATCAATACCATCAAGTGTTCTCAACATACTTTAGAGGTACTGCTGATCTATCAGTCAACACATTAAACCTGGGTAGCCAGCCAGCATCGAACTATATGCTGAGAGCTGACTCTATGGATGCTGATCAGATCAGATCTGAGATTGCAAACATTGTGATACCGTCGACTGGCGGATTTATTAAGACTGTAAACTTCAGTGACGGTAGTGTAGATTTTGATTCTACTAACCTTACTATTGTGTCCGGAGATAACAACTTGGTTGTTAGTGCTGATCCAATGACTGACACAATAACGTTGTCTACAGATATCAACGTACACAGCTTTGGGCGAGTATCTGCAGAAGGCAATGTATACAATTACATAGTTGCAGACAGACAAAATGATGTATTGAATTTTGCTGCTGGTCCTGGAATATCTGTTGTAGCTGATTCTAATGCAGATTCAATACTAATATCGTCAACATATAGAGAAATAAATGTAATTTCAGATTTACTAGATGTCGATTCCATTGGGATACAAGACGGTCAAACGCTAATATGGAACGCTAGTAATTCACAGTTCGAAGCAGGAACAATTTATGTACCGTCAGATTTAAGTGAGTTAACAGATACTACTGGACTAATACCAGCTGATCTAACAGACTTATCTGACACAACTAGTTTAATACCAAGTGACCTCAGTAACTTAACAGATACTACTGGGTTAATACCTTCGGACCTTAGTAACTTAACAGACACTGGTGGGCTAATACCAGCAGACCTCAGTGATCTATCTGACACAACAAACGTTGTACCAGATGATATCAGTCAATTGACTGACACGACTAATTTATTGGCAAGTGACCTTAGCGACTTAACAGACTCGACTAATTTACTGCCAAGCGACATCAGTAACTTAACTGACACAACTAATGTAATACCATCAGATATAAGCCAGTTAACTGACACAACGAACATATTGGGTTCGGCTGGGCCACAAGTATCAGAATTGATTGTAGGCACACGGCTTGGAACCGAAAGTATACCACTCACAGCGGGTGGTCTGTTAAATATAATATCACGCACAGGAACTGTTGCGATAAGTTTATCATAAAAGGGCAATGACATGACAGATAGAATTCCACTAATTGTAGACTCGGGGAGTAGATTACTAAAAGAACTACCCGCAGGAGACAATCTTAACCTAGCAAACAATAACATTGTCGGTGTTATTGATGTTGCTGCATCGGGTAACGCAACAGTAGATGCAATTTTCACAGACAACTATTATTACGCAAACGGATCTCCGCTAGCATTTTCGTCAGGGATTGCCCTTTCTGACATTAGTGTTACTACTGATCCAGCGAATGGTAACGGGTCATTAACTTATAACAACGTTACAGGCGTAATAACTTTTGAGCCTGCAGATATTTCCTCAGTAACACAATCATTGAGTTGGAATACAGCAACAAATACATTAACAATAAGCGATGGCAACAGTGTTGATTTAAGCTCGTTGGACAGTGCAGGATCAACAACATTCGAAGCACTAACAGATACTAACGTTTCAAACCCTGTTGCTAACCAAGCACTTAGATGGAGCGGTAGCGAATGGATCAACGGTTATATCGACATACAACATATACAGCAAGTTGATAGTGCTGATGCATTAAACGACGGAGACATTCTAAAATATGTTGCAGGCAATGCACAGTTTGAATTTGTAAACTTTGAGCAACAAGTACAAGGTAACATCGATGATCATTTAAATATATCAAGTGCAAGCTCCGGAGAACTATTAAGCTGGAACGGCACTGACTATGCTTGGGTAGCAGATCAAACTGTAACACAAACATTGACATTTGCAAATAATACACTGAGTATTAGCAATGGTAACAGCGTTGATTTAAGCACTCTTGCAGTAGACTTAACAGGCTATGCAACAGAATCATTTGTAAACACTGCTGTAGCAAACGGCGCAGTGGACTTAACAGGCTATGCGACAGAGAGTTACGTTGATAACGCAGTAGCTAATGTTAGTGTAGACTTAACAGGATATGCAACAGAAGCGTATGTAGATCAAGCAAACACTGATCTTAAATCATATGTAGATGGTGGCCTAAACAATTTACAAACATCCATAGGTAGTAGTGCTACAACATTGAGTGGCGAGATTACGCAAGCAAATAGTGATATGAAAGCATATGTTGACACTGCAAACGTAAACATGTTATCGTATGTCGATGCTTTAGAAACAAAGATTTTAGGCGGTGCTAATGTAAACTTAGACAGTTTAGCAGAAGTTGCTAATGCACTAAACAACAGCAATACAGAATTAAGTACAGTTGCTTTCACAGGTAACTATACAGATTTACAAAATAGACCAGCTATAAGTGTGTCAGGCAGTGACTTTACATATGATGGTACTACAATAGATTTAAGCGGGTTGGGAGCAACAGGACCAGCTGGGCCAACAGGACCAGCTGGAGCAGATGGCGCAGACAGCACAGTACCGGGGCCAGCAGGAGCAGATGGAGCAGATGGAGCACCCGGAGCTGATGGAGCTGATGGAGCCGCTGGCGCCCAGGGACCACAAGGTCTTAAAGGAGATACAGGCGATACTGGTTCTCAAGGACCGCAAGGCCAAGCTGGAGCAGATGGCGCTGATGGCGCAGACAGCACAGTACCAGGGCCTACTGGACCAACAGGACCACAGGGTAATGTCGGCTTAACAGGACAGGCTGGTGCAGATGGCGATGACGGCATTAGTATCACAGACGTGACATTAGTTGCTGGTAACTTAGTAATAGATTTTTCTAATACATCCACAACAGACGTAGGCAATATTCAAGGGCCTAAGGGTGATATAGGCTTAACTGGACCAGCTGGCGCAGACGGCGCTGACGGTCAAACAATTACAAGTGCTGCGGTATCAAACGGTGCTATAACACTAACTATGAACGATGCAAGTACTGTAAACGTTACTGGTAGTGTTCAGGGTGCAACAGGCGCTCAAGGCCCACAGGGTCTCAAAGGCGATGATGGTGACGCAGGTGCAGACGGTGCTCAGGGTCCACAAGGACTTCAGGGTACTAAAGGAGATACTGGTGATACTGGCGCAACGGGTCCACAAGGACCGGCGGGTGCAGACGGTGCAGACGGAGCAGCAGGTGCTGATGGTGCTGACGCTGATCTTACAAGTATTAGTGTTAGCACAGCAAGTGCAAACGGAAGCGGTTCACTAACATATGCAGGCGGAACAGGCGTATTTACATTTACACCACCAGACCTAAGCGGATATATAACTAGTGAAACTGACAGCCAAACACTAACTTTATCAGGTAATACACTTATTATTTCAAATGGTAACAGTGTTGACTTAACTCCAATAGCAGGTGGTGGTAACACTGACTCCCAAGACTTAACACTTAGTGGTAATGTAATTAGCCTTACAGGACAAACTGGTAACGTTGACTTAACTACATTACTTGCAGGCGCAGGTGGCGGTGGTGCTGGCGACATAGAAGGTGTTTTAGCTGGCACAGGTTTAAGTGGCGGTGGAACTACAGGAACTATTTCGTTACATGTTGACCTATCTGAACTTGCTGACATGACCGAAACTGTGGACAGAACTGCAGATGAAGTAATACTGTTAGACAACGGATCACAGAAGCGTAAGCAGTTTTCAGAAATACCATTAAGTTCTTTCAACAATGACTTAGGTTCAGGCATAAGTCTTACAGATATAAGCGGCACAACGGGTATTGATTATGACAATACCACAGGCGAAATTGCACTGGCAGACACTGCTGTAACACCAGGATCATATGGTAGCTCAACACAAGCAGCCTCAATTACAGTTGACCAGCAAGGTCGAATTACAAGCATTGCTAACGCACCTATATCAGGTGGTGGTGGCGGTGGTGGCGGTGGCGGCACCTCTTTTGAATATTTCAAATTGCATTATACAGCAGGTGGCGGCATTGATACTTCACAAGGAACAAACGGCATATCAGATATGAGTTCAGGATTAGGCAATGTATCAGTAAATAATGCCTCTTCAAACAGTTGTGAGATTGAGGTAGACTTTGGCGGAAACTATAGCTTCCCACCAATTGGCATGATGTCATACGGTTTGTCTCAGGCTACTGCAGAATACAACATTAAACAACCAAGTTTGGTAGACGTTAGTACAACACTAAAGCTAGACGCAGGTAGTAACCCACACGGTGCACTTGCTTCTGCAGGGATCACTATGAGCTTAACTAGAGGTGAAACTGGCGCTAGTAGTACATTTGGACAAGTGTCGCATGCTTGGATTTACTTTACGATGGGATCATAATACATGAGCAATACTATAAACAAAAGTGCCTCCCCGGTACTTGACATTTATAAACCAGCAAAGGTTTTACAGTGCACAGTAACTAGCTCAACAGGTGAAAGAACTTGGCCATTTGACGACGGAGAAAATGATCCATGGTGGTCTGGCTCCTCGAGTCCAAAGTTTTATCAATACAGTATTACTTTTACTGTATCCACTTATACGCATGGCTCACACAAGACTAGAGATCCACGTAAATACAACGGCTTAGACATTGCAGTAGGTGATTGGATAGCAGGTTCTCAAGACGGTAAGTGCATGCAGATAATTAGTGTTACTGCTAAAACGGAAACGGAAGTAACTTGTGTAGTGGAAGATGTGTTAAGATATAATACATTTAGAAGTGCTACAGGTTCTCCTTTATTTTCCGTTCCAGGAACTGCAATTGTGTTTACAGTAAATGAAACTGGTAAGCCATTGCTTGATCCTTTGCCAGCAAGTGTCGTAAGCACAGACTTCTTCCCTAATATCACAAGTAGATTTGAATATTTTAACCCGGCAGAGAACTTTAGATTACAAAAAACAAGCCACGGATTTGCTCGTGGAGATGTTATTGTGTGTACAGAAACTGGGGAGTTTGACAAAGCAAATGCTTCAACAGTGGCACGAACTATTGGTGTAGTAAGTGTGACTGGCCCAGGCCCGGATCAATTTATGCTTATGCCTCAGAATAGAATTATTGATTTTAATCCAGCGATACCAGGTGTTGCTGGTGATTATATTTAAGCTGATACAGATGGTGACTTAACTACATCGTATACCACAAACAAAGTACTGTTTCTAAAAATTAAAGACAGTATACCAACAACATTAATAAGCGGAAACTCAAGTGCATTGGCTAATGTTAATAGTGTACTAGAAGTTAATGATACAAATGTAACACTTACAGGCGGCAACATATCTACTGTCGTAAGCGATATAACTGCTGCAAACACAAATGTTGTTGCATCAGTAGTGTTAGATGTAGCAAAAGTAACAAGTTCAACTGGCGACTATCTGTACGGTCTAGCGGGCGGTTTTATACCGTTCTCTGCTGCTATAGACAGTGGTAGCGGAAATACAACAATTAATTTTAACAGTGATGCATCTGGTTCTGTTGCTTATGGCGCAGGTATTGCTGATGCAAATGACATCGTAACTTCAATTAACAGTGCTGGAATAACAAATTTATCTGCTATTGTATTAGGATCAGGTGAAATAGAATTAACAGAATCAGAAGGTAATGCAGTAACCATATTCAATATTAACAACGACACAAACGGAACACCATTTGCAGGTTCGGGTAGTGTAACCGGATTAGCAACAAGTACCGGGTCATCAACATTAGAATTAATGAAGTTAACTAGGTCAGATGGAGGACCGATAGATTTAAGAAACAGAGTTGGGACTCCTACCACAGACTTAGAGATTTATAGCGTACACAACGGACAATTTCCACTAGCACTTTATATTGAGCACGGTGTTAAAACAGGTGGTATTGTTGTTGTTAATTCAGTAACAGCAAGAGACAATCTCAGTTCACAAGGCGGCGACATGGCATATGTAACAGATGCAGGCGGCGGTGAGTGGGGTTTGTTTATATATGATGGCGGCGGCTGGGTCGAAGTAGGTAACCAAGACAGTGCTGCAACAGATGCGCAAACATTAACAACAACGTACACAACACCAGGTGGAGGATTGAACGGAATAGAAACTATTAACTTAGGCAACATTTCACCTGGTTGTCGAATAGTAGAAATTGTTGTAGAAGTTGTAACTCCCATGGGAAGTTATAATGGCAACCCTCCCATAGTAGAAGTCGGCGTAACAAATGACATAGATCAATTTATGACCGGTGAAGAATCAGATTTGGAAGAAGCAGCAACATACAGTGCATCTCCCAATTATCTATACCCAGAAACACAAACAACAGATTTACAAATCAAAGCACGAATCACACATAGAAACGCATTACAGGGCGAATTTACTGTGTCAGTAACTTACGTCTAACCACACACTAACCAGAAAAACTGATAAATAAAGAGTGCAGACTAAATTGTTCTGCATGTATTCTTATAAGAAAGGAATTTAATTAACAATCCTAGGAGTAATATAAATGGCTAATATTAAAAACTTTGGAATCAAAGGTATTGCCTCAGACGTACAAATGGGTAAAGGCGGCGGCTTCGTAGTATACGATTCTGCTAACGGTAGATTTGAATTCAAGGACAGCGGCTCTTCATTAGAGAACGTACAGTTTGCAACTGTAGAAGCTGGTACTTGGCAAGGTTCAACAATTGGTGTCACCTATGGTGGTACTGGTTTGTCTACTGTAGCGGCTGACAAGATCCTTTACACAACTGGCGCTGATACATTTGGTACCACTGATATAACTGCAACAGGCATATCCTTATTGGGTTCAGCTGATGCTGCAGCAGGTAGAACAACATTGGGCTTAGGCTCAGTAGCAACACAAAATGCTAATGCTATTGCATTAACAGGCGGCACGTTAGACAATGTCGTAATTGGTGGATCAACAGCAGCAGCTGGCTCATTCACAACGTTAGCAGCTTCATCAGGCTTCACTGGTAACTTAACTGGTGACGTAACTGGTGATGTAACTGGTGATGTAACTGGTAATGCAGATACAGCAACCAAACTTGCTACACAACGTACCTTCAACATCATCGGCGATGCAACTGCACCTGATGAGTTTTTCGATGGTTCAGGTAACTTAACACTAGACCTAACATTAGCAAACAGTGGTGTAACAGCTGGCGTAGTTGGTGGCTCAACAGCGGTTCCTGTTTTAACAGTAGACGCAAAAGGTCGTATCACAGCAGCTACAACAGCAACTATTGCAACTGGCTTCGGTTTAGCAGGCGACAATGGTTCAGCTGACTCAGTAGCTGGTGGCGAGACTATTACATTCGAAGGCACAGCTAACCAAATCGAAACAACAATTTCTGACAACAAAGTTGAAATTGGTATCGTTGATGGTGCAAGCATTGCAAACTTGAGCGTAACTGGCACATTTACAAGTGATGACATTACATCTAGTCAAATTAGTATTGATGGTGATGCAACTATTACTGGTAACTTAACAGTACAAGGTACACAAACAACAGTTAATTCGACAACTGTAGAAACAGCAGACGCTATCTTTAGAACAAACAGCAACGGTTCAGACACTGACGCTGGTTTCGAAGCTAACACTGCAAGCGGCGTTAAGCAGATTCTTTATACATCTGTTGGCGGCGAATGGGACTTCGGTTCTGAAGGCGTTAAAGCAGACAGCTTTACTGGTGACATCACTGGTGATGTAACTGGTCAAGTTTCTAGCATTGCAAACCATGATACGGATGCATTGTCAGAAGGTTCAAGCAACTTATACTTCACTGATGCTAGAGCACGTAGTGCAATCAGTGTAACAGATGCAGGCGGCGACGGTTCATTAGCATACGATAGTGGCACTGGCGTATTAACATACAC
>Ga0228603_1000059_pt1 | contig 11470 bp, 8 predicted proteins | sample 3DmetaG_FD_182711 | JGI IMG/M metagenome (GOLD analysis project Ga0228603, IMG submission 182711) | Seawater microbial communities from Monterey Bay, California, United States - 3D | ecosystem: Environmental > Aquatic > Marine > Coastal | place: USA: California | collected 2016-11-09 | reverse complement strand
TGCGATTATATCCTGCATTTGCATGGTTACCCCAACCGTAGGCTGTATTCCAATTATCTGATGATCCGTCTGTTATAGAAATAGTTCCAACTTGTAAATGACCGTCAACAACTTTACTTGAAGCGTATTTTACAATTCTAACACCTTTATAACTACCATCAACAGCATTAGAGGATCTTTGCCCAATCTCCATCATTAGAGCATTGGCAGTAGTTCTATTTGGTAAGTAATGAGTAAATGTTTGTGTCCAATCATCGCCACTAGATCCTGCTTGAAAAGTCCATTGATTTGAAGCATTTCTAAACCAAGTATGACCTCCATGATCTTTTACGTCTATTGAATATGTTGATTCTGCTTGAATAGTTTCATGACCATGAGTAGGTAGAGATGTAAGATATCCACCGTCAGCATGGTTACCCCATCCGTAAGCCTCATTCCAATTAGCACTTGAGTCAGTAAAGTTTCTTGATGTATAAATAGTTTGCCAGTCACCTCTTCCTCCACCTGTAGCAGATCTAAAATATAGATCACTGTCTTGTTTGTCATTACTTGCTAAATCAAAACCTGCTGTATTACCTACAGTACTATATGATGTGTGTAAAACAAAATTTACAGATGTAGCATTGGGTATTGTTGAATCTGCCTTAGCGACTCTATAAAATCCACTTTTTAAATGACCTTCTGGATTCAATTGTGCTCCAGTTATAGAATCTGTACCTGTTGCGTTATCTCCATATATTACTCTAGAAGAATCAATACCATCTAATTTATCTGAATCTGCTGCCTTTGATGTTATACCCAAATAAAGATCTTTGTGATCTCCCCATCCATGTGCTGTAACTCCATTAGCGACATCTGTAACACTAAAATCTAAACTATGATGATATCTTCTCCAGTCAGACCATACACTGTTGTATCCTCTTGAATGTAAGTCTCCTGTTTGAAAATGAGTTGCTAATTGACCTGTTACATTACCACCATTACCAAAAGTAGATATAGCATAATGTGCATTTGTTGGGTTTTTAGTAGTAGGATTTATTCTTCTGCTTGAAGGTGTTTGATAATCAGGAGTTGATCCATCACTTACTTGCTTAACAAAACCTGTACTGTCAATACCATCTAGTTTTTCAGAGTCGGCAGCCTTAGCGTTAGATGCAAGGTAACCTCCTTCAGCGTGGTCACCCCAATTATATGCAGTATCCCAATTAGTGGAATTACTTCCTGATGCAGTTATTTTACCATCTAAGGTTAAATCACCATAAACTTGACCACCAGATCTTGGCATCATTATTTGAGACCAAAGGTGTGAGTTATAGTTGTATGCCCATAAATGACATATCCTAACATTGTTGTTAGGCTTATCTAGAGTATATCTGAATTTTGTAGTACCTACACCTGAATTTCCTGGTATATTAGTATAGACATCTTCATATGCATTATTAGTTTCATGAACACAAGTAACCCAAGCACCATTACTATATGCCTCGATCTTAACATCTTTACATCTCCAGGTAGAATTACCAAATCCAATTCCTACATATGCTCCATATGAAAGTGTTCTTGGAATATCAAATTCTATAACAACAGGCCCTGCTTCAAAGTCTGATGTTGGTATACCTGCCATTGTAGCAAGTCCATCAAACATAGAATCTATCTCTCCATCTGATAGAGATGTGTTTGTAAGAGTAAATTCAGATCCTCGCTTTCTAGCGTTACCTAAATCATTTGATAGATAAGCATTTGCTAATAGCCTTCCTTCTGAATGGTGTCCTGCAAAGTAATCTCCACCACCTTGATGAGAAGATATTACATACCTACCATCTATGTCCACAGTTTTATTTGTAGCACCTGATATGGTAAAAGTTATTTTACCATTTCCTGTGTCAAAAGAAACTCCGTTTAAATAATAGTTTGTGTTTGATGTAGAATATCCTGCATCTGCGTGGTTACCCCAACCGTATGCAGCATCCCATTGTGTCGAAGAACCTCCATCACTTTTTGAGATTACACCATCTACTGTTAAATCCCCTGCTACTTCTAACGAGTGAATAAATTCTATTGCCATGTCTTAATTGTTTTTAGACAGCAGCCGACAAAATGTTTACTTTTATTGTGCCCATTGCTTGATCCTTTGCAAATTCTAATAGGACTGTCTCCTTATCTTTTACTGTTACATCTGCATAAATTAACTTACCACCTTTGTACAACTGAACAATAATATTTTCTGTGCCTAAACCATGTGTAACACCAAAACTATTTGATGCTGATTCTTTTGGCATTAATGCAGAGTACGCTTTGTTCTTTACAGTATCTAATGTAATAGAAACATCTCCAAGATTAGTCATTGTACCAGAACCAGTTACATCACCTGTTAAGGTAATTGTTGGATCTGCTGTTAATTTAAAGTCTAAAGTTTGATCAGTTTCTTGATAAGTTACAGATAAACCAGTTTCTGTGTTACCAGTAACCATTTCACCTACAGCAGTTTTAGCATCATCAGCATCGAAAGTATTAATTTGCGATGTTAAAGCAATTGTTCCAGAAGCATCTGGTAGTGCTATTGATTGATCCTTTGTTGGCTCTTCAATAGTTAAAATTGTTTCAAACTCATCTGCTGTTGCTCCCTCAAAGACAAAAGCGTTTGTAACATTCACCTGCGTTTGGTTAACTGTTACAGTATCACCTTCAACACTAAGGTTTCCTTTAATTACAGCATTACCTTCAACTGAAAGATTTCCTTTTTTAGTTACAATATCTCCCTCTGCTGTAACTGTATTAAATGTTACATCACTATTTGTTGCAACTTTTTGTCCAATAGATATTTGACCTGTTGCACTTATAGAAACACCAGTACCTTCACTTATATAAGCCTGTACGTCTGCATCAGAGTATTGCGTGATAGTGGTTGCAATTTGACCATCAGTAATAGTAATACCTGTACCATTTGAAAAGTGTGCTCTTACCTCAGTAGAACTTGGCCCTGTGTAAGTAAATTTACCTGTATCTTTATCATAGGATAAACTACCATCACCACCTGTATCAGACACCTCAAACATTGCTCTTACCTCAGACTCAGTTAAGGTTTCCCCTAGAGTTACCCAAGCAGATCCATCGTAAAATCTAAACTTGCCAGTTGTTGTGATAAATACAGCCTGTCCTGCGACTGGTGCTGTTCCTGTTTCATCGGTTGCGTTAAGTTCTTTGAACGCATCGCTTGTTATGTTGTCTATTACGACATTTTTTACTTGATTCTGATTGAGATCAAGATGATGTAAAAAGTCTATTGCCATGATGTATTAATTTAGATATACCTTTCCAGAGGTTAATGTGTTAAATGTTATTTTTATAATGTTCAAATTTAAGTATTCTACAGCACCATACACAATATTTTCATAGTCGTCAACGAGTGTAACTGTAGGTTTTTTATTTAGTTGATGTATCACCTCCCATTCATGCAATGGTGTAGGGAATTTTTTTTCATACGTTGCAAAAGGATTGTATGTAGGAATATTTGTTATTTTATTCCAATCTGCTGAAGGTGCAAAAGTAATAACATCAACAGGTATTAGTTTATCTCCTTGGTGTTCTCTAGGTACATTGTTCCTTATAACATCTAGTATGTTTCTTAAAATTTCTGTAGTATCTTGATTTGTAAGATTGGCAGCCAACCTATCTGTAAGGTGCTGAAAACTAGTAACTACAAACTCATAATCCTTATTGTATTTATCGAATAAAGATCTATTGTATCCATCATATGTTTCCATAAGATTTCTTAAAGTGTCTATATAAGACAAAACCTCTATCCTTGTAGGAGTTGAATAAACATCCGTAACTATTGAAGAAGAGAATCTAATTTTTACTGATACCCAACTAAATTGAGTGTTGGTGTATACACAGTTTACGTCTAAATAAGTTTGGTAAGTTGTATCAAAGTAATTTCCTTCTATATCACTTAGACTGTAGGTTCTTTCTTTTGAACCATTTCCAAGACTTGTATATGAAGGGATTTCTAATGTTTGGTTTGGATATGATGATGTGAATACTCTTGTTATTTCATTTAAAGTATAGTTAGTAACATCATAACTAGGGGTTTCATCTACAACCTGAACTAAGGGTGTAAACTCGTCTATTTTATTTTTTACTACTGAACTTATGTATTCAAAATTAAAATTAAATTGTTTCTGTCTTTTCACTAGTTCATCATCTCCAACAGTAAAGTAATACTCAACTATATAATTACCTTCAGCGACTTTTCCGTCTGAAGAAGATAATGGTAATGTGAATTCATACACAGAAGATATATTAGAAATATCAGGAGTTTCAAAGTCTGGTTCTCTTACTATACCGTCTGGCCTGGTTATTCTAATAAAAATTTTTATATCTTTCTGAACATGACTAAATGTAGAGTTATCCCTCACATCTAGTGTAGGGGATGAGGTTAGATCAAACTGTATCTTAAAATCTACAGATACCTCTCCAGTATCATTTTTAAATGTGCTCATACATATTTTAGAATAAAAAAAGTCGGCTTCAGTAATAATTACCTTGGCCGACTTTCAAAACAAACCAACAACAAATTATTTTAGCAATTTTACGATTTCTTCATAAACTGATTCCCCATTTTTGTTACTCAAAACAAAGTTAGTGAACCCTTGTAAATAACTTGACTTGGAAGATCTTGGTACTTGTACAATAGTTTCACCAGTTCCTACCCAAACAAAAGAACTAGAGGCTTTGTCAAACTTAATTATTTTTTTATCTATTGCTTTCTTTACGTTAGACTGAATAGACTTGTTTTTATCCTTACTAAGTGCAATGAATTGTTTAGGATCTTTTTCAGCCATAGTCTCTAACTCGTCTCTTAAAACAGAAATATCTCTTGTCTCATCTTTATTCATGGAAGAAATAAATTCTCTCACCTCTGATGCACTTAATTCAGCAGCAACATTCATTGCATCTCTTCTAAGCGATCTTTGTGACCTAGACTCCTTAGCGACTCTAGTTGGCTCTATTAGTTCAAACAAAGGCTTAATTGATGTATCTCTGTTTGGATTAGACTTATTGTAATTAGATAGCATTAAGTATTCAAAGATTTCTCTATCTCCTGTCTTATTACCTCTCAACATTAGTTTACCTTGAGTCTGCTTAGTAAAAGCAATAGGCTCAATTACTGGTGTACCACCTATACCTAATGACTTAATGTTAGCAATATCCACATAGTCGTCTTTCTTTGGATCATATATCCTGTCAACTTTTGGCATGAATGCTATTGAAGGCATAATAAACTGACCTTTGTTATTTGGATCAGGTTTAATGTCTAAATATTGAAACACTTTTATATCTGTTCTTTTTAGAACAGGTATTGTTTCTACGTTGTTAAATTCTTTTGTTTTTATCATAATTGTTGAAGTTTAAAAAAAAGAGGGGAGGGTTAACTCCCCCCTTCTAAGGTTTATAAAAGATTCTTAGAATCCTGTTACAAGTGCACAGTGTTCTTTTCCTAAAACCTCAAGGCCCATAATAGCCTGATAGTTTACGTCAAGAATTGCATCAGCACTAGTTGGAGTTGGAGCAAGTCCACCTGTCAATGTTTCTCTGAAAGAGAAGTTGTTTCCATCTCCTTCTAAGTAACGTACTTGTAGGTAATCTTGTGATCCACCACCACCTGCTGTTTTAACTTGTCCTGTAGGTACAAGATAAATTTCACCAGATCCAGTTACTGTCGATCCTAGTTCGTTGTGATCTAAGATTGACATTTGCTTCTTGTTCCAAGTTCTTCCGTATAGTTTGAACTTATCTACACCTAAATCGATGCTTCTTCCATCAACAGAGAATCTTGCAGAAGTTAATCCAGAACCGTCTAGACCGTTTAATGCATTATCAATTTTGATGTTAGCAGAAGTACCAACCCACATCCAGTAATCTTTTGGTGCTCTTGCTTTGTTTAAAGCAGAAGTAAGATCTTGTAATGTAGTTAGAACATTTGTGTTAAAGTCATATGGTGATCCTGATTCCAAGATACCACCTGCTTTTAACTCTTCTCTAAGACCGTTTGTAGTCTGTACAGCGTTTCCGTCAATATTCATATCTCCCACAGATGCTCCTGCGTAGAAATCTCCAGAACCTTTACCAAACATTAATGAGTTAGAGATATCACCTCTAAATCTTTGTAACGCTTCGTAAGTTCCTTTGTACATGAAATAAGGCTTACCTTTATACTCAACAGTTACTTTAGATGCTTTTGCAACATCTGAAATTCTGTATTTGTTTTTAAAGATTTGCACTCTATTTGATTGCTTAGTCAAACCGTACTTGATTGGATCTGGAGAACCAGAACCTTCACCCTGTGCGTTTGAGAATACAACAAATTTATCACCTGCTGCATTGTAGTCAGATGCATCACCTGCACCATCTACTGGTACAAAAGTTACTCCTGCTGCTCCAATAGACTTAATTAAGTAGATGTTACCTGAAGTACCCATCATTAAGTCACCAACTCTTGCTGTACCTGTAGAAGAACAAGCGATGTCTGCTTGTTGTCCTGTACCTGCACCTGCTTCTGAGATAGTTACTACGTTATCCTTATACAACGCTTCATTTACAAATGCGTGGTATACTGGCTGACTTACTGGCTTTAGTTTTAAAAAAGACTGCATTACGTCAAGGAATGAATCCTCTTCGTTTTGTACGTCTAAGACGCTTGATAAGATCTCTCTTCCTTGAACAAAAGAATGGCTCAAGAAACTAAGTGAACTTATATAATTTGAATTTTCCATTTAATTTTAATTTTATTATTTAACGAATGATTTTTACGTCTGAGTCCCCTCTACTCAGTGCACCCATTAAACCCTCTAAAGGATTTGTAGATGCTTTATAATTCTGCTGTGCTTTTGTAGGTTTCGTAGGGTTTTTCAAATCTGAAACAACCTTTTCTTGACCTATTTCTTGCCCATGAGAAATAAGGGATGAATCGTAAACGTCAGGATCTGAAGCATATGCCAGGACTCTATACCATTTGTCAAAGTTGATGTTACCTTCTTGATCTTTAAATAAATTAAAGAACTTATTGTTATCTACAGTCATTTCCTCTAATTGCTTAGGATCATCAATTTCATAAGAAAACTTTTCACCGTTATAGTCAACTAATATAGACTTGTTTTCAAGTATATTCTTAGTGCTAGGATTAGTGTTTACAGTTTCAATCCACTTTGAATTTATTTCATCTTGGTCTACTTGAGACTCTTCAGTTTTAGGAGGAGATGTAAATTTCTTCTGTTCGTCAACAAAAGAAGACCTTAGTTTATCAGCATCTGCTTTAAGCAGTTCTTTACCAAGTTCTACCTCGTCCTCGTCATACTTATCCTCGTCTAGTGAATATTTATTAATTATGTCACGCTGATACAATCTTTCAATTGCTTTATCAGATAGAGTAGGGTTGTCTTGTTTTAAGTTACGTCTCATAACTTGTTGATCAGACATCTCCTCATAATTAATAGATGTTGCCTCTAGATAAGGTGTAAGGCTTCCGTTTGCATTATAATATTCGACTGCACTTTTGATGTAGTCATCTTTAAATTGAGCATCTGACGAATCTCTCATTCGTTTGTACTCTTCAAAAAAGTCTTCTAAAGTTTCGGCTTTACCTCCACTTAATTCTTTTGATAAACTATCTAGTTGCTGAAACAACTCATCTGGTTTACCTATTTTATCTTCTTCAGAAGTTTCCTCTTCTTGTTCCGATTCCTCTTCTTGTTTAGGTTCGGTTACCTCTGTTTCTTGATTAGGGGTATCACTTACCTCTGTTTCTTTTTCTAACTCTTCAGCAGCATCTGTTAATGCTTCGTTAGGTTTCTCTTCTTCGGTGTTGTCAGAATTTAATTCAATTTCCTGAGTTTCACCGTTTTCATCTATCGTTTTAAATTCAGATAGATCAAAGTTGTCTTCAATTTCTGCCATAATTTTATGTTGTTTGTTTCAAAATTATTATTATATAGTTTTAGATTATGAATTTTTTACAATTCAGTTCCAGGTTGTTCTATCATTTTCATACCTATCTCTTTGGTAGGCAAGTTGTTAATAGCGTTCTGTTCTAGATTAGATGCTTGTTTCATCTCTTCTATTTGTATTTCAAATTTATATTTCTCTTGCTGTAATTTTGATTGTAACTCTGCTTTGAGTTTCTCCATCTCCATTCTCATTTGAGAGTCCATTTGAAGAGTTTGTTGCTTTGCTTGTTCAGCAGCCTGTGCAGATTGTTGTTGTATCTGGCCATTCATCTCTTGTTGACGAATTGCTTTCTGTTCTGCCTCTTCTCTTTTCTTTTTAATTCTGTATGCTAATACTTGCTGTGCTTGTTTCAAGTTTGTTATTTGCTCAATATAAACAGCATCTTCAAAATCAACCTGTCCTTGAGCAACGCTTCCTTGAAGAATTTGCATTAGTCTTTGTTTTTGTTCTTCAGTTGGTCTGTCTTCAATTTTTACTCCAAACTCATGCTTACCAACATCAGCAGACATTTTAAAGAATTTCATTGTTTTTTTACCAAGAGATCTTACATATCCTTCTATTGGATTTATTCTCACACTATCTTGTAGCCTAACAATACATGAAGATGCAAGTTGTTCTAAAAGATATCTCTCACCTTGTTCTATATGTGCTAAGGCATTATTAGTTGCTTGTGCTGCTAATTTTGCAGTAGTTGTTAAAGACCTTGCATCAGGAGTTGATCCATCTGTAAATTCATTTAGACCTGTAATCTGACGAATCATTTATATATTATTCTGTATAACAGTGTAATAAGAAACAGCATCTCTACCAAGTCCATTTTCTAGTTCTTCAATAGGTCTGTAGTTTGTCGGTTTTCCACCAATATCGTTTCTCCTATAAACTAAAGTACCAGTCTTATTAAATAAGTCTATGACATCTGTCGGCTTCATTTGATTACCACCAGATCCTAATGGAATATCTTCTAACGCACCTAATTCAATCATAATACCTTTTGGTCTTGCCTGATTGATTGTGTTTTGTAGTCTATACCAAGATATCTGAATTTGATCAGCAATTGGAATCAATTGTTCCATTATTCCCAAAGGCTTCATGTTATGGTAATCAGGAGCAAATAAGTGATATGAAAGATCAGTATCCATAAGTTTGGATTTTACTCTCTTCATGTCATTACACAATCCATAGTCAAAACAAAATGGTGAATCTACAATCCATGATATTTTATAAACTGTTTTATAAGATGATCTTGTAAATTTCTTTTTCTTTTTATTGTAACTATTGTAACCTGCTCTACCAAACCTTTTGTTTCCTCTCTTGTCTGTTCTAGACTCATGAACCATTTCGTCAACAGAGAAAAATTCCAAATCAAGAACTAACACTTTTCTATCATCGTAATTCTTGTAATATTTCTTATTAGATGGAAACATTTTTGAGTCTCCCTGTCTTCCTGAAAACTCCTCTGCAATAGTTTGATATTCTTTTTCGCTTATTTGTTCACCTGCTCTCTGCTTTAGATCAGATATGCTCATCTCAGTCAATTCACCAATGTGGATTTTGTCAGAAAAGTCTCTTTTATTACAGTGAGATATTAAAATTTTAGAAGGATCTATAACTCTAATTTTTACAGCACCATTACTGTCGATATACTCTTTGTAACCTGCAACACCAAAATCAAACAAATACTCCATGACTTGTTTTCTTTTTTCATCCATTCCATTTGTGTGAAAAACAAGGTCGATTCCTTGTTCCATCTCAATAGATGCATTATGCTTATAGGTATAATCCATGTGCATCTCAAGTTCTTCATCGTCTTGAGGTTCACCTTGTTTGTGTTTTAAGGCACTAAACTCTTCCATTCCTGGAGCAGATTTAGAGATTGCTTTTCTAAGATCCATTTTTGCTTTAGATCTTCTATAGTAATCTTCAATATCTGATTGTGCTACTGCATCAATTGGAGTTGCAGTTATATTATATTCTGTTTTATTTAATTTACCTAAAGCAATTCTTCTGAATTTAGGTACAATAGGAAGCACTGACCAGTCAATTGCAAACCAAGATTCATTGTCTGTTTCATCTACATTAAGTAAACTCTTGTATTTGTTTATAGACTGATTACCTTGAGCATAATCTTTTATCCTTGGATAAGAACCTCTGTTATTATGAAATGACTGTGTTCCATGGTTAGTGTAGTCATACCATGCTGCTTTTGCATATGATAAACACCATTCTTTATTTTTATCCCTTGGATCAACTACATGATTAGGATAGTTTGCTTTGGTTTCTGATTTAATCATCTTACCTTATGTCTTTTAAATATATTTTTTGCTTCAACTAGAGACTCTTTTGAAAATTGGTTTTTTAATAATATATGCTTATCAGCAATCAACGTATATCCTGCTGCCATTGCTGCATCAAATTTTGTTGTTTTACTAATATCAAACTCTAACCAATCTTTTAATAATTCTTTAAAACACACATTCTCAATGTGCGACTCTATATAATCTTCAGTCACTTCTGCTATTTGCTGATGCGTTCTAACAGATCCACTTAATCCAGGCTTCATACTTCCTGGTAGGTACATTAAGAAAGCAGCGTAACCCCTGTCTTCAAAATATGTTTTTATACCTACCTTATTATCCTCGAACAATAAATCACAAGAATAATAATGACAACACTTCAAAACATCTTCATAAAATTGTCTTGCTGTACTTGGTCGGTAAATATATTCAACTATAAATGAACTGTCATAAATATTTGATACTGAGTTGTGTTTCTTGTAAACGTAGAATGCACAGTTAGACCTCCTATTGTCTACAGTGCTATCATGATCATAGGGATCGCACCCCATAACAAACTCAGTTTTTCTTGTAGGTAAATAATTTTTACCTCTTTTTATTACTCTATTCGCATCTTTCTGATCCTCAAATAAATAAGAAACTTTAAATCTTCCATTACTCATTGGTTTAAAATCAACATGGCCTGTTTCTCTATCTCCAACCCATTCAAAATTTCCTACAGTATATGCGTTTTCATTCCATGATAACCTGTCTATTTGGTTATTTAACTTCATTGCATTGAATAAAGACTTTTCACCATCTATTCTAAAAGCCTCTTCAATAGTAAATGGATTCCTTCGTATAATGCTTGACAGAGCACGATCATCATTAATAAGATTTGTACGTTCAGCCAAATAATATTCCTTAGCACGATCTTCGTCAGCATAACCGTAGTCATCAAAGTAAAGGGTTTTGTAAGAGGGTGTGAAAAATCTGAATAAACCACTGGGAGTTCTACCTTGAGCATTTCTATTTTCTTGATCACTATTATCCCAAAGCCTTTTAAAAGACTAACCACCAGATTCCATCTCCTCGACAGTGGTTGTATAAAGTAATTTTCAAATGTATTCTCCATCCAATTCAGAACAGAATCTAACAACATTGTGCCTTTCCCAGACATCCACTTCCAT
>Ga0228603_1000053_pt1 | contig 12319 bp, 4 predicted proteins | sample 3DmetaG_FD_182711 | JGI IMG/M metagenome (GOLD analysis project Ga0228603, IMG submission 182711) | Seawater microbial communities from Monterey Bay, California, United States - 3D | ecosystem: Environmental > Aquatic > Marine > Coastal | place: USA: California | collected 2016-11-09 | reverse complement strand
TCTGCATTAAAACGTAAGTTTGGGTCCGATGATAATTTTGATATTATTATAAATCCGGACAAAGGGGATTTAGAGATTTGGAGAAATAGAGTTGTAGTCGCAGACGGTTTTTCTGAAGATGATAATGAAGAAATTGAACTTGCTGAAGCAAGACTAATTGAGCCAGATTTTGAGATTGGTGAAGACGTATCTGAAGAAGTTAAATTAATAGATCTAGGAAGAAGAGCAATCTTAGCCTTGCGTCAAAATTTAATTTCTAAAATTTATGAACATGATAGCACTAATATTTTTAAGCAGTTTAAAGAATTAGAAGGAGAGTTGTTTAGTGCAGAAGTTCACCATATTCGTCACAATGCAATCATTTTGTTAGATGATGATGGAAATGAAATTGTTTTGCCAAAGAGCGAACAAATTCGTTCAGACTTCTTTAGAAAAGGAGATTCTGTAAGAGGTGTTATTAAAACCGTTGAGTTAAGAGGAAATAAACCCGCAATTATATTATCTAGAACTTCACCATTGTTTTTAAACAAATTGTTTGAACAAGAAATTCCAGAAGTTTTTGATGGTTTGATAACTGTTGAAGGAGTTGCTAGAATTCCTGGAGAAAAAGCAAAGGTAGCAGTAGATTCTTATGATGACAGAATAGACCCTGTTGGCGCATGTGTTGGGGTTAAGGGATCAAGAATTCACGGTATTGTTCGTGAATTAGGGAATGAAAATATAGATGTTATCAACTACACTAAAAATGAACAATTATTTATTTCAAGAGCGTTAAGTCCTGCAAAAGTGACTTCAATGGAAATAGAAGTATTCGAAGAAGAAAAAAATGGTAAAAAAGGACGTGTAAGTGTGCTTTTAAAACCAGAAGAAGTTTCTAAAGCAATTGGTAGAGGTGGTGTAAATATTCGTTTAGCAAGTGAGTTAACGGGTTATGAAATAGATGTTCAAAGGGAAGGTCTAGAGGAAGAGGATGTAGAGTTAACAGAATTTGTAGACGAGATTGAAGATTGGATTATTACTGAATTCAAAAAGATTGGTTTAGATACAGCCAGAAGTGTGTTGGAAACAAGTGTTGCAGAGTTGGTAAAGAGAACCGATTTAGAAGAAGAAACAATTATGGATGTTCAAAGAATTTTGAAAGAAGAATTTGAGGATTAAATATGGTAAATAAGTAAAGTAAAAAGCATATTTTTACAATTATAAAGTTAAAAATAATATATGTCTGAAGGCAAAACAATGAGGCTTAATAAAGTTTTAAGAGAATTAAATATTTCTCTTGATAGAGCGGTCGAATATTTAGCGGATAAAGGTCACGAAATAGAAGCGAGACCTACTACTAAAATTTCAGGTCATGTCTATCAAGTTTTACTAGATGGCTTTGAAACAGATGCGAATAAAAAAGCAGCATCTAAAGAAGTTGGTGTAGAAAAACGTAAGGAGAAAGAAGCAATTCGTTTAGAGCTTGAAGCTAAATTAGAGAAGCAAAGAGCAGAAGAGGCGCAGAAAGAAGAAGCAAAGAAGGAGGAAGTTTTAAAAGCCAAAGCAGATAAATTAGAACTCAAAACTGTTGGTAAAATAGATATCGATACTATCGGTAAAAAACCGACGGATAAAGTTGAAGACACACCTCAAGAAGTGAAATCTGAAGAGGTCGTTGTTGAGCCAAAAGCAGCACAAGAAAAAACGGATGAAAAATCAGAATCTATAAAGTCTATTGAGGAAAAATCAACAGCTGTAAAACCAGAAATCAAAAAAGGTATTTCTAAAATAGAAGATGAAGTTTCTAAGGTTGGTGAGAAGCCGAAAACGAATAAAGAGGGGCTACAAACAGAAGAAAAATTAGATGAGGTGACTGCAGAAAATGCAGAAGCAATTAAAACACAGTATAAAAAATTAGACGGACCAAATTTTACAGGTAAGAAAATTGATTTAAAACAATTTGACAGACCTAAGAAAAAGAAACCAGAGGTTAAAAAAGATCCGAATGCGGACGCTAAAAAGAAGCGTAAACGAATTGTAAGTAAGCCAGGGATAACAGGGGCGAATAGCAAAACAGGTCAGGGCAATGCTAGAGGTGGACAAGCCAGCAATAGGTCTCCATTTAGAGGAGGAAGAGGTGCACAAAGACCAGCAGCTGTTAAAAAAGAAGAGCCAACCGAAGCAGAGATTCAAAAGCAAGTAAGAGAAACACTTGAGAAACTGCAAGGAAAATCTTCTAAAGGGAAAGGTGCAAAATACCGTAGAAATAAAAGAGATGCTCATAGAGAGCATTCTGATGCAGAATTAGAAGCACAGGCATTAGACAATAAAATATTAAAAGTTACTGAATTCGTTACGGTAAGTGAAGTAGCGACTATGATGGATGTTCCAGTAACCAATATTATTTCATCATGTATGATGCTCGGAATGATGGTGACAATGAACCAACGTTTAGATGCAGAGACTCTTGTTATTGTTGCTGAAGAATTCAATCATAAAGTAGAATTTATTGGTGCTGAAGTAGAAGAGTCCATAGAGGAGGTTGTTGATAAACCAGCAGATCTAGTAACTCGTGCGCCAATTGTTACGGTGATGGGTCATGTAGATCATGGAAAAACATCTTTATTAGATTATATTAGAAAAGCAAATGTAATTGATGGAGAAAGTGGTGGAATTACTCAACACATTGGTGCATATTCTGTAAATGTTGGAGATCAAAAAATTGCATTTTTAGATACACCAGGTCACGAAGCTTTTACCGCAATGCGAGCTCGTGGTGCTCAAGTAACAGATTTAGTTATCATTGTTGCGGCAGCAGATGATGATGTAATGCCTCAAACAAAAGAAGCAATTTCTCATGCACAAGCTGCAGGAGTTCCTATTATATTTGCCATCAACAAAATTGATAAGCCAAATGCAAATCCAGACAATGTAAAAACTCAATTATCTTCAATGAATTTATTAATTGAAGAATGGGGAGGAAATATACAATCACAAGATATTTCTGCAAAAACAGGGGAAGGAATACCAGAATTATTAGAGAAAGTTTTATTAGAAGCAGAAATTTTAGAATTGAAAGCAAATCCTAATAAAAATCCTGTTGGTGCGGTTGTTGAAGCATTATTAGATAAAGGGAGAGGATATGTCTCTACAATATTAGTACAAGCAGGAACTTTAAAAATTGGAGATTACTTGTTAGCAGGTAAACACAGTGGTAAAGTAAGAGCAATGTTTGACGATAAAGGGAACAATCTAAAAGATGCAGGACCCTCAACACCAGTATCAATCCTAGGTTTAGATGGAGCGCCTCAAGCAGGAGATAAATTCAATGTTTTTGATGATGAACGTGAAGCAAAACAAATTGCTTCAAAAAGATCTCAATTACAACGTGAGCAATCTGTGAGAACTCAGAAAACATTAACCTTAGATGAAATAGGACGTAGAATTGCGTTAGGAGATTTTAAAGAACTAAATATTATTCTAAAAGGAGATGTAGATGGTTCTGTAGAAGCCTTAACAGATTCTTTTCAAAAATTATCAACTGAAGAAATTCAAGTAAATATTTTACACAAAGGTGTTGGTGCCATTACAGAAAGTGATGTGTTATTAGCATCAGCTTCAGATGCAATTATTGTAGGGTTTAATGTTAGACCACAAGGAAATGCAAGAGCCGTAGCAGATAGAGAAGAAGTAGATATTAGAACATACTCTATTATTTATGCAGCTATCAACGACTTAAAAGATGCCATGGAAGGAATGTTGTCTCCAGAAATGAAAGAAGAAGTGAGTGGTAATATAGAAATTAGAGAGGTTTATAAAATATCTAAAGTTGGTAACATTGCAGGTTGTATGGTAATGTCTGGTAAAATCTTTAAAGATTCACAAATTAGAATTATTAGAGATGGTATAGTAGTTCATGACGGGACTTTACTATCTTTAAAACGTTTTAAAGACGATGTGAAAGAAGTTGCCAAAGGATATGATTGTGGACTTCAAATTAAAAACTATAATGAAATTGTAGTAGGTGACGTAATAGAAGCATATAAAGAAGTTGCCGTTAAGAAGAAATTAAAATAATAATTTCAAAACATATAAAAAAGTCGAAATTTCAGCACACTGAAATTTCGACTTTTTTTATGGTTCCTAACATGAATAATCAGCAATTGATTTCCTTTATTCTTTCTTAGAATAAACGTAAATTTACACTTTATAAATGAAAAAATAATGCAATATAATCACATAGAGATAGAAAATAAATGGCAAAAATTTTGGGCAGAAAACCAAACTTTTAAAGCCAGTAATAAATCTGATAAACCCAAATATTATGTATTAGATATGTTTCCTTATCCTTCTGGAGCTGGGTTACATGTTGGGCACCCTCTTGGGTATATTGCAAGTGATATCTACGCACGCTACAAACGACATAAAGGATTTAATGTGCTTCATCCTCAAGGCTATGATTCTTTTGGTTTGCCTGCAGAACAATATGCTATTCAAACAGGTCAACATCCAGCAAAAACAACAGAAGAAAATATTGCTACATACAGAAGGCAATTAGATACGATCGGATTTTCTTTTGATTGGAGTAGAGAAGTAAGAACATCGAGTACCGAATATTATAAATGGACTCAATGGATTTTCATTCAACTATTTAATTCTTGGTACAACAAAGATTCAGACAAGGCAGAAGATATCTCTTCGTTAATTTCGACCTTTAAAAAAGAAGGAAACAGAACGATAAATGCAGAGGTCGGTGAAGATGTCAAGTCCTTTTCCTCCGAGGAATGGAAGATCTTTTCAAAGAGAGAACAAGAAGAAATTTTATTGCAATATCGGTTGACATTTTTGTCAGATACTCAAGTAAATTGGTGCCCAGAATTAGGAACTGTTCTAGCAAATGATGAAATCGTAAACGGAGTTTCAGAACGTGGAGGTCATCCTGTTATTCGAAAAAAAATGACACAATGGTCAATGCGAATTTCTGCATATGCTCAACGTTTATTAGATGGGTTAGAAAAAATAGACTGGCCGCAACCCCTCAAAGATTCTCAAACAAATTGGATTGGAAGAAGTCAAGGAGCAATGGTTTCTTTTGATGTTGACGGAAGTACATCTTCTGAAAATTTAGAAGTGAAAATGTCCTACAAAGACTTAGAAGCTTTAAAAGAAGTACGTTTAAATTTATCAAAAGCTGAAGCAATTCTTTGGGACGAATTAAAAAATAAAAAAGGGGTATCAAAATTTAGAAAAAAATACACTATTGGTCCATTTTTAGTAGATTATGTATGCTTGGCCAAACATATGATTGTTGAGTTTTCGGGTAAAGAAGATGAAATAGAAAGAACAAATTTTTTCGCTAAAAAAGGATTTAATGTCCTCCGCTTTACAAATGAAGAGGCCATTGAAAATATTTTAGAAGTTGTCTCTAAAATAAATAATGCATTGCAATTTCCATCCCCATTAAAAACTGAAAAAGGAGTAGAGAAAATAGCAAATATCACACACAAAATTGATGTTTTCACAACAAGACCAGATACTATTTTCGGAGTTTCCTTTATGACTTTGGCTCCTGAGCATGAGTTGGTCTCTAAAATTGTAACCGCTGCTCAAAAAGAGGAAGTGGATGCCTATATAAAAGCAACTGCAAAACGATCTGAACGTGATAGAATGGCAGATGTTAAAACTATTTCTGGAGTGTTTACGGGAGCCTACGCATTGCATCCGTTTACAAGAGAAAAAGTGCAGATTTGGATTGGAGATTATGTCTTAGCAAATTACGGTACCGGAGCAGTAATGGCTGTCCCTTGTGGTGATCAAAGGGATTATGATTTTGCCAAACACTTTAATATTCCGATTCCAAATATTTTTAAAGGAGTTGATATTTCTGAAAGTGCACACGCTGATAAAGACGGAACAGTCATTGCAAACTCAGATTTTTTAAGCGGATTAAAATACGAAAAAGCATTAAAGTTAGCCATCTTCGAATTGGAAAAAAGAGGAGTTGGTTATGGGAAAATAAATTATAGATTACGGGATGCAGTCTTTAGTAGACAACGGTATTGGGGAGAGCCTTTTCCGGTGTACTATAAAGATGGAATGCCGCAAATGATAGCAGAAAAACACTTGCCAATTGTATTGCCTGAAGTAGAAAAATACTTGCCAACAGAAGATGGGAAACCACCTTTAGGCAATGCTAAAGAATGGGCTTGGGATTCTCGAGGGAAGAAAGTTGTTTCTAACGAAAAGTTGAAAAACAAAACTGTTTATCCACTAGAATTAAACACGATGCCCGGTTGGGCAGGGAGTTCTTGGTATTTTAATAGGTATATGGATGCCTCAAATTCTGAGCAATTTGCAAGTAAAGAATCTTTAGAATATTGGAAAGAAGTAGATTTATATATTGGAGGATCTGAGCATGCAACAGGCCATTTATTATACGCGCGTTTTTGGCAAAAATTCTTATTTGATAAAGGAATTGTTCCTGTAGACGAGTTTGCAAAAAAACTCATCAACCAAGGAATGATCTTGGGAACTTCTGCTTTCGTATTCAAAGCAACTCCTTTTATAAAGTCAGATTGTTTTACAGCGCATGCTAGTGAGGGAATACTTCAAAAAATTCCGACAGTAATTGTTTCTAAAAATCTTTTTAATTCTGAAGAAGAATTCGAAGTTTTAGTTAAAAATTATTTAGTAGACAAAGGGTTTTTAAATCAAGATAATGCTGATAGCATTATGATTGTAAAATCAGTTGTACATGCTGATGTTTCTCTGGTAAACGCTTCTGATGATCTTGATGTTGACGGTTTTAGAAATCACCCTCTAAATCAAGATTATAAAAATGCTGAATTTATTTTAGAAGATGGAGTTTATAAAGTTGCACGTGAAGTAGAGAAAATGTCTAAGTCTAAATACAATGTTGTAAATCCTGACGCTATTTGCGAGGAATATGGAGCAGATGCTTTGCGTTTGTTTGAAATGTTTTTAGGGCCTTTAGAGCAAGCAAAACCTTGGAAAACTTCAGGTATTTCTGGAGTTTCATCTTTCTTAAAAAAATTATGGAAACTCTATTTTAATGGAGAAACTTTAGAAGTTTCTGATTCAGAACCGACTAAGGAGGAGCTAAAAACGTTGCATAAAACTATTAAAAAAGTTGAAGAGGATATAGAAAATTTTTCTTTTAATACTTCCGTTTCCACATTTATGATTGCTGTTAACGAGTTAACGATTTTAAAATGTAACAAACGTCAAATATTAGAGCCTTTGGCTATTTTAGTTTCTCCTTATGCACCTCATATTGCAGAAGAACTTTGGAGTTTATTAGGAAATAAAACTTCAATTTCTACTGCAGATTTTCCAATTTTTAATCCGAAATATTTGTTGGAAAGTTCTAAGAATTATCCAATCTCTTTTAATGGTAAAATGCGTTTTACATTAGAACTTTCTTTAGATCTGTCTAAAGAAGAAATAGAAAAAACAGTCTTGGAAAATGAAAAAACAATTGCTCAATTAGCTGGTAGATTACCAAAAAAAGTAATTGTTGTTCCAGGTAAAATTGTAAATATAGTAGGCTAAAGATGATGTTTTTTTAAGCATTTTTTTAGTGGAGTAAGTATTAAAAGTCATTACACTATTTGTAATGGCTTTTTTATTTAACTATCTTGTGAGCTCTATGATTGTATCAAAAAAACAACTTTTTAAACGTCAAATTACTTTGTCTGAAATTGGTAAAGTTGGGCAGCAAAAATTACAGGAGGCATCTGTATTAATCGTAGGTTGTGGAGGTTTAGGAGGTGTTATTGGAGTTTCTCTTGCTGCTAGTGGAATTGGGAATATTCATTTGGTAGATTTTGATACTATCGATATTTCTAATTTACACAGGCAATTTTTTTATACTTTAGATGATGTTGGAAAACACAAGGCCGAAGTTTTATCAGAGTTTATCAAAAAAAGAGCGCCTTTTTCAGAAGTCACTTTCAACAATGACTCAATCACTAAAGAAAATGTCTTTGATATTATTTCAGAGTATGACGTCATTGTTGATGGTACAGATTCCATTCCTACAAAATACTTGTTAAATGATGCATGTGTTCTTAAAAACAAACCCCTAGTCTATGGCTCTTTATACAAGTTTGATGGCTATGTTTCCACTTTCAATATCTTGAAAAAAGACGGCAGCTATTCATCAAATTTAAGAGATGCTTTTCCGGAGATTACTTCAGATATTCCAAATTGTGAAGAAGCTGGAACTTTGAACTCTATTGTTACTATGATTGCTGCTCAGCAAGTAAACGAAGTTTTAAAATTGATTGCAGAAATTGGAACACCTTTGACAGATGAATTATTGATTTATAATTCACTTCAAAATACACAGTTAAAAATAAAGTTAACATCAAATTTTTTAAAAGATAGAATTGCAAAATTATATAAAGTTGAAACGTATTTTAATCCAGCTTGTGTTTCTCAAAATATAGATTGGCTAATATCAGCAGTAGAACTAAAAAAAATAATTGGTGATTCAAACCTTCAATTAATCGCGGTATTACCCAATTTAAAAGTACCCTTTAAAGTAGATCAAACTATTTCAATAGAGGAATTTGATGTTGCTACTTTTTTCGTTGATAAGTCAAAAACCTATGTCATGATTTGTCAAAAAGGATTTACGAGCTACAATGTAACAAAACAATTAAAAGAGAAATACCCAACATTAAATGTATTGAGTTTAACTGGAGGAATAAGTAGTTATTGATGGAGAAATTAGTACATTTTTATACGGATGAAAACCTTAAACTAGAAAAAGAATTACACAAAATAAAAATTAAGTTAACCAACTTAAGTGTTTTAAGGTTGCTCGTTTTCTTTTTCACCTTATTTGGAATTTATTTTTCATTAGGAAACCCAACAATAGTCACAATTATTACGATTGTTGGAGTTGGAATTTTCTCTTTTTTATTGAGTCGATACTTAAAGATAAAGGAGAAAAAAAAGTTAGTTCTGTGTAAGATTTCAATCAATAAAACAGAGATTAGAGTTTTAGAGGGCGATTTTTCATTTCTTCCAGAAGGAAAGGAATTTTTGGATAGTAATCATTTTTTTAGTCATGATATTGATTTATTTGGGAGTCACTCATTTTTTCAATACATTAATAGGACTTCAACAGAAATAGGTACTGCAGAGTTGGCGAAAATAATCTCTCAAAACAATATTTTATCAATTGACAAAAAGCAAGAGGTAATTAAAGAATTATCTAAAAAAGTAAAATGGAGACAACATTTTACTGCCCTAGCTAGCCTGGTTAAAACAGAATATTCTTCCAAAGTAATTGTTCGATACATTCAAGACTATAAAGCTGTTTTTTCAAAATTAGTTTTGCCGTTACCAGTCTTGTTTTCTATCGTCAGTTCTCTTTTAATTGGATTGGTTTCTTTCCAAATGATTTCATACACCCTACTTCTTCTTTGGTTTATTATTGGACTAGTAGTGACTGCTATTTTCTTTAAAAGAACAGAGGCTATTTATGCAAATGCAGGAAAATCTAAAACTATTTTTAAACAATATCATTTGCTATTACAAGAAATCGAGAATGGTAATTTTTCTTCTGAAATTTTACAAGAAAAACAAGAAATTATTCAATCAGAAAATTTAAAAGCATCTGCAATTTTTATGAAATTTTCTAAGATTTTAGATGCCTTTGATCAACGAAATAATGTATTGATATTTGTCTTAGGAAATGCCTTTTTTTTAAGGGATTTAAGAAATGCAGTGAAAGTAGAAACTTGGATTCATACCTACAACCACACGGTAAAAAAATGGTTTGAAGTTATTGCTTTTTTTGATGCTGGAAATTCTCTAGCCAATTTCTGTTTCAATCACTCAGACTATACATTTCCAGAATTGGTCAAAGAAAATAGTATTATTCAAGCGATACAGTTAGGGCATCCATTATTAAAATCAGAGAAGAGAATCGATAATAATTTTACAATTTCAGACAACCAATTTTTTATTGTTACAGGTGCAAATATGGCAGGGAAAAGTACTTTCTTAAGAACGGTTTCTTTGTCTATTGTTATGGCAAATTGTGGGTTGCCTGTTTGTGCAGAAAGTTTTAAATATGCTCCAAGAAGGTTGATTACAAGTATGCGAACGACGGACTCGTTATCTGAAGATGAATCTTATTTTTATTCAGAATTGAAACGGTTAAAATTTATTGTTGATACAATAGAGGTCAAAGATTATTTTATAATTTTAGATGAAATTTTAAAAGGGACCAACAGCAAAGACAAAGCAATTGGCTCTAAAAAGTTTATAGAAAAACTAATAAAATCGAAATCTACAGGAATTATTGCAACACATGATGTGAGTCTATGCGATTTAGAAAATGAATTTTCTGATATTAAGAACTACTACTTTGACGCGGAAATTACAGAAAGCGAACTGCATTTTGATTACACATTAAAAAATGGAATTTGTAAAAATATGAATGCGTCTTTTTTGTTAGAGAAAATGAAAATTATTTAGAAATCTAAATTTTATTTAAAATATCCAATGCTGTTTTTACACTATCAATCCTTATGAATGTAATTAACAATCGCAAGCCATTTTTTGTTTGTTTTTCTTTCATTACACAGCTTTTCCCATTATGCTGAACATATTTTAATATTTTTGTAAAAGCCTCTGTTTGATAAAATTCACTTTGTTGATTTGACACAAAATAGCCAATCATTCTTTTCTGTTTAAGAATAATTTTCTCAATTCCTAATTCTTTAGACAACCATTTTATTCTAACAGAATTCAATAAATCTTTAACCTCTGGGGGTATTTTACCAAATCGATCAATAATATCTGTTTCAAAAGTCTCAAGCTCAACAGCTGTCTTTAAACTTCCTAATTTGTTATACAAACTCAATCTTTCAGAGATGGAATTTATATAATCGTCAGGAAATAGAATTTCAAAATCAGTATCGATTTGAACCTCTTTAACAAATTCTTTAGAGATGGAAGTATTTTTGGGATACAGTTCTTTAAACTCATTTTCTTTCAATTCGTCGATCGCTTCTTGAAGTATTTTTTGATAAGTTTCAAATCCAATATCATTGATGAATCCACTTTGTTCTCCTCCCAGTAAATCTCCTGCTCCACGAATCTCTAAATCTTTCATAGCAATATTAATTCCACTTCCTAAATCAGAAAATAAGACCAAGGCCTCTATTCGTTTTCTTGCATCATCGGTCATCATATGATAAGCGGGAGTTATAAAATAACAGAATGCTTTTTTATTTGAACGCCCAACTCTACCTCGCATTTGATGTAAATCTGAAAGTCCGAAATTATTGGCATTATTAATAAAAATAGTATTTGCATTAGGAACATCTAGTCCACTTTCTACAATGGTCGTAGATACTAAAACATCAAAATCATTGTCCATAAATCCGAGCATTAATTCCTCTAATTTTTTACCTTCCATTTGACCGTGACCAATGCTAATTTTTGCAGATGGAACAAGTCTTTGTAACAAGCCAGCAACCTCTTTTATATTTTCGATTCTGTTATGAATAAAGAAAACTTGACCACCTCTAGAAATTTCATAAGAAATAGCATCTCTAATTGTATCCTCAGAAAAACGAATAACATTGCTCTCTATGGGGTGTCTGTTTGGTGGAGCAGTTTTTATGACAGATAAATCTCTTGCTGCCATCAAACTAAATTGTAATGTCCTTGGAATAGGAGTTGCCGTTAAGGTTAATGTATCAACATTTTCTTTCAGTGTTTTTAATTTATCTTTAACAGCAACTCCAAATTTCTGTTCTTCATCGATAATTAACAATCCTAAATCTTTAAAATGTAAACGTTGATTCGTCAATTGATGTGTGCCAATGATAATATCAACTTCTCCCTTATTTACCCCTTCAATGACAGTTGTTTTTTGTTTTGCTGTTCTAAATCTATTTAAATAATCAATCTTTATTGGAAAGTTTTTCAACCTCTCAGAAAATGTTTTGAAGTGTTGAAAGGCTAAAATAGTTGTTGGAACTAAAATAGCTACCTGTTTGCCGTTATCAACTGCTTTAAAAGCTGCTCTTATAGCAACTTCCGTTTTTCCAAAACCAACATCACCACAAACCAATCTATCCATTGGTTGTTCTTTTTCCATGTCATTTTTTACATCTTGTGTAGCAGTATATTGATCTGGAGTGTCTTCATACATAAAACTACCTTCTAATTCATGTTGAATATGTGTGTCTGGACCAAAAGAAAATCCTTTTTGTAATTTTCTTTTTGCGTACAATTGAATTAAATTGAAAGCAATGTGTTTAACTCTAGCTTTTGTTTTTTGTTTTATTTT
>Ga0228603_1000049_pt1 | contig 12991 bp, 7 predicted proteins | sample 3DmetaG_FD_182711 | JGI IMG/M metagenome (GOLD analysis project Ga0228603, IMG submission 182711) | Seawater microbial communities from Monterey Bay, California, United States - 3D | ecosystem: Environmental > Aquatic > Marine > Coastal | place: USA: California | collected 2016-11-09 | reverse complement strand
TTTCTTAGGTCCCAAATTAAGTATAAATAATCTCCATCAGCACCATTTGGCATCGTAAAACTACTTTGATAAATACTTGGCTGACCCGATGTGTAAGTAGTTAAAGCATTACTCTGTGATATTAAAGTAGAAATTGATTGAGGTGTATTCGCAAAATTATCAGCAGACCTTAACCATCTAAATTTATTAGTGGCATTATCCCATACTGCAGAATCAGTAACAAACTTGTTCCAAACCATACTTACATTAGAACCCACAGTTGGTATACCTCCATCCCCTTGAAGTCCTGTAACAGTGTTATAATAACTCACAACAGGGTTACCTGCTCCCGGGTCAAATTGAACCAATGTAGATGTTAATGGAGAAATAAATCCACCATCAATATATCTGTATTGTGTATGAATGTCTAATCCTGACTCGTTAGCACTTGTAGCAACTACCTCAACAACTGTTATTGTTTTAGCTTCCGGACAAGGTACGGTTAGAGTTAGAGTAACTGCACTTGTACTTGTAATGGTTACGGTTACCTCAGTAGCTGAAATAACATCTTTTTGTATAACAGAATTTCCACTTGCACTTTGGTTGGGAACATTAGTTACATTCCCGTTGTATTCAATATCAACATCAAAGGTTCCACTCACGTTTGCAACAGACCAAGACACATCAACAGGTCCAATAGTATCACCCATTTCAAAACAAGCACTAAAGCCTTTACCTTGTAATATTGTTAATTGTTGTGATACTCCACAAGCCACACAATCCTTTTCAATAGGTATTAAATCCTGATTTGAATTAATTACATACTCATTCATATAAGGGTCAAACCCTCCTAACTTTTGAGTTTCAAACTGAGTATTAAATAAATCTCTAAACCAAGTTCGCATACCAAATTGTGATATAACCTCAAGATTATCACTTTGATAACTTGTTCCACTAAGTTTTAAAACTGAGCCACGTTTAGCATCTGTAAAGTATTTATCAGGACCCCACTGAGCAAAGCTTTCGGGGTTATGACTAATACCAAACTCTTCTATTCTTGCTACTTGAGTTCCCAATACCTCAGGTACAGATTGTAATAAATTACCTGCTCCTGCATCTGACAATAGATTCTTGCCTTGAAGAACATAAGATATCTTATCTTCTTGTAATGTTAGAACATCAGTCTCTCTTGCAAATAATTTTTGAATAGGTCCAAATGATTCTTCTAAAGCTTTAAAGTTTAGCAATCCTCCATTAAACTCATTAAGTCTATTTACATTTGACTCATCATTATAAATACCACTGTAAGTAATATCTGCTCCTCTTCGAACCATTGAATAATCTATAGACTCTGTAGATGTTACCCTGTTTCCAAGTTTAAAGTCTTTACCAAGTAAACTATCTCTAATCTTGTAGCTTTCTACTCCATTACCAAACGCATAACAATTAAAGAATTTAGTGTCAATTATTGCAGGTTGATTAGATGAAAATACTTGACTTTGTATATTACCTAAATGAGTTCCGACAGGAATTGCCACCGAACTTAAATTTACTGCAGCAGGGTTAGCCGGTGGTGTCGATGCACTAATAACTGCACTTCCACATTCTGCAGCAAAAGTAACTGTGTTCACATTACCCAAAGGATTTCCTTGAACTGTAATTTGTTGAGGTAAACCATTTAAGTCTATGTAGTCATAAACAACATCATTAACATCGCTACTGTCTACAGTGAAATTACATATGTTATTGTCCTGTACAATATCAAAAGTTTCAGAACCTTCATACCAAATATCCGGTGCTGCATCAAGTGGCTCACTTTCAAAAACACAAGTATTTTCTGCTCTAAAAACAGTAATACAAACTTTTAAATAAGACCTTCTTTTCTTACTGCTACCACAGGCTCTTGTACCTCTTGTTTGAAAAAACAATTGATTTGTAGTTGTGTTTCTATAAAACCCAAAATATACTGTACATAAATCTTGAGGAAGATTTCCTGTAGTTGTGCCTACATAATCTGTGTCAAAATCACAACCACTTCCCGGGTTACCAATACTACTAACACCAAGTGCTAATACATCTTTAATATTATCTCCTTCAAACCATTCTTGAAAGTTATCATAATCTTGAGATGCAACTGCCGTTTTATCTAAATTCCATCTTCTACCTTCACATTTATTACCTGAACCCTTTCTTCTAACCTCTATCTCAAAAGTAATTCTTGAGTTTGCAGGAATCGTGTAATCTGTCTGTGTAGAACCCGGAACAAGAGGGTCCGGTTGAGGTAAGCTTACTGTATAATTAACTTGTGGGTAACTTCCTGATTTCTTTCTTGTACTACTTTTACAACCATAATCTACAATAGCATTCTCTCCCTGTTGAACTGAAAAAGAATTAGCTTTAATCTTCATATAAGTTCCTGAAGGAATAGGTAGATTTTGAGTCGGGTCATCTTCAGATGCCACTTCTATAAAGTCTTTTTGTTTAGCATCCTTTTCAAGAACAGTAGCAAAAACACATCCGGATGTCGCACCATCTACATCTCTTTTAACAATTAATCTTTGACCCTCTGTGATTTTTTGAGAGTTTTCACCCTGTAATAAAAAGTACGTTTGACTGTCTTGTGGGTCGGTAAAGAATATACTTGAATAAATTGTTTCGTATGTTTCTCTATCAGGTTTAATTGCGAACTTATAATTGGTTGCCCAAAAAGGAGCAACCTGTGTAGTTGGTATGTTTACTAATATACTGTTAGCAGTATCTGAATCTGCACAAGAAAAATGAGTTGTGTTATACTGACTAACTAAAGTTGGAGTTGCACGATTAAACTCATCCATATAAACAATCCCAACCTCATATCCTCTATTACTATGAAGACTTTCTCCTGAGCCTAATTTGTTAAATAAAAGTTCTATGTCAACTGCTTTAAAATATTCAGTGACTATGTCTGTTGGTGCAGTAACATCGGGAGTAGCATATTGAATAGCAGGAAATGTAAACTTAACTATATCCGAACCCGGAGTAGCATCAAGCCTAACTGCTTGTTCAACTGAACTTATACCACTTTGATAAATTAAATATGTTCCATCTAAATCAGGCTTAAACAATCTGTTGAAAGCATCCGTCATTGTGCTACCATCATCTCGAGTAGCCATAGGTTGAATATTACCACCGGGTAATGAAGTACCTAACTGACTTGATGTTATAGTGCTTTCTGCCCATTCGTACACACTTGTATAATCTTGTTGTAGATTAAAAGTGTATTGGAATATTTGTTCTTCGTTCTGTTCTACAGGAGGAGTCCCTCCACCAAATGTACTGTGTTCAAATGTACATAACACCGTTATTGTAGCACCTGTTACTAAGTCAACATTTTCTAAGTCAAATTCTAAACCTGCATCATTTATTGTTTGAGCACCGTCTATTGTATAGTTAACACTAAAACCGGTTCCCTCAATTTCGCTATCATCAAAAGATTCTGAAACTCCTTCAGCAGTAAAATCAAGTCTAACAGGGTTACTGTCAGAAGTAATCATATCATAACCTTCTACATAATTACCAAACATCAATCTATTCCCCATCAAAGTCTGTGCTTTAGAAAGTAAAGGAACGTTGTCGTAAAGTCTTAATACTTCAGCCTGAGGCAGTATTGTAAATATTTTACTATTAGTAAATGAATAGGTTACATCTTGAAAGTTTGAGTAACCTTGGTCACTTTTATCAAGTTTTTCAATAATCTTTATTACAGGACTGTTTGCCTCTTTAAATAAAAGGTCTATTCCTTTAACTAAAGGTCCTCCTGTATTAAATGTAACTAAAGCCGTATTAAATATATTTACTACACCTTCGTTTAGATAACTCTCACCGGAGAACATAAAAGGTCCCGGATTAAAAGCAGGTGGTGTAAATTGTGATGTAGCTGAATATTCATCATCATCATATTTATATCTATATCCAAAACAAATAAATCTTTCTTCTAAAAAGTTTTCTTGAGTACCTGTTTGTAATAAAAGAATGTCCGGAGCATTAGTAGGTGGTTTTTTTATAACCAATATATCTTCTGCAAGAAATCCATCCACTCCACTTGCATCAGGATTAGCATAATTTTTCTGTACGTTTATCTTTCTTGGTGGATTAATGTTGTCTGTAAAGAAGAATAAATTCTCTACTTTATCAATGCCTGTAAATAAAAACTTATCATCAAAGTTCAAAGTCGTATTAACTCCACCACCATTATCTTTACTTATAATATGATAAACGACAATGTTGTTGTTTGAGTTCCAAGAAACAATAAGGTCTAACTTGCCTGTATTACTGTTTGTATAAGCAGGGTCATTAATCATCCAATAGATAGTTTCGTTTGCACCATCTTCAAAAGCACCAATACATTTAGCTTGAGAGGAAAGTGGAATACCATCTACCTGTATGTTGGTTATTAATAGGTTACCTTTCGAGTTCTCTATAACTCCTATTTCAGCACCCTCTGTTGAACCCATACGAACATTTAATGCATCAATGTACTCCCCGTTTGGAACGAGTCGCTCATCAACCATTTTGTTCATTTTACCCTGAGTAAAGTTTCTTGTTATATTCGCCATATTATTTTAGCCACTTATCTCTACCCCTTAAGTTTTGTAATAATCTTCCGGGATGTATGTTACTGATTCTAATTTTTGCATTTCTTAAAAGTGCAGCTTTACGCTTTCTTTTTCTTGCAACAATATATTCTTGAGTATTAAGTTTAGTGCTAAGTATTGCAAACTCAATGTATGCATAGATAAACTCCTCAAACAATTTATTTACTGTAACTAAACTGTCGTCACCGTTTTCCATACCATCAGAAACATATTCAAGTACGCATAATTCTCCTGACATACCTGAACTAAAATTAATCACACCACCTTTAGGATTGATTTTAAAAGTAGGATTAGCGTTTGCCGTCTCTGTATTTAAACCATATCGAGCACCAATACCATATTCGAAATACCAAGCACCATCCACACAATACCCTGACTTACCATAGTATTCAGAGTGTTGGTTTAAGTAGATGCTTTGCTTAGTTCCTTTTATTCTGTCGTAATCTAAATCTGAATATTGTGGAGATAAAGCATTACCATCAATGTCAAATAATATTCTACAATCATTGTCTTGTAAATATGCACCGGACCAATTAGTCTGAATGTTTTCTGTTAGAGGCATTAATAAGCCATCTCTATACAAAGAGATTCTTACCCAATTAACATAGTCTGAGGGAAGAACATATCTCAATGTGTCACAGACACTTAGTTCTAATATTTTTATTTCTTTAAATGCATCATAATTTAATTCTTGAATCGCTCTTTTTGCGTGAAACAAAACTTTAAATCTTTCTTCGTTGTTTACCAAGTTATGATTCCCTGAATACATTAACATAAAATTGTTAACGATATCTTCAAGAGAGACATATTGATATGAACCCCAATTTGCATTTTCAGGAGGTAACCCCCCGTTTTCGTAATACTGATATTGTGTTATGTAACTCATAATTATTTCTCTTCTTGATTATTACCTTGCTCTTTTGCTTGTGCAAATTGAACTGCTGCTACCTCCCTTATAGACATACCTGCGTATTGCAGTATCTTGTTTATAAGATTAACCTCATCATCATTTGGTAACTCAAAGTCCTGATAGTCAGGTTGAGATGCATCAAATGCAGGTTCTCCATTAGCAAGTGTTACGAAAGTCCACTTAGGAACAAAAGGAAATCTTATGTATTGACAAACAACTTGTCCCGGATGGTTTACTTCTTCATCAGGAAACATATCTCCAATCAAACCCTCTTGCGTATAAGCAGGGTAGGTTAGGTTAGGTGATGTAAGAATAGAGTTGTTTAGCATAGTAATTTTACTATGAGTAACTTTTTCTGCTTCTTTAATATTTTTCTTTTTGTATATGGTATAGTTTAGTGGGAAAGTATTCACCACGTTTGGAGCCACAGTAAGTTCTGTCCCGGTTGTATTTATTGCTATTATAACTAAGTTGTAAGCTATCCCCCCTATCTCTACACCTACTATATCTCCTACCTCTACACCATCAGCATTAAAGTCTGCCGTTATGTCTATTATTTTATTTTGACCACCAACAGTTCCTGTAGTTGCTCCAAACACAATTACTTTATTATTAATAAGCATTTTATTAATTAAATAGTAATCGTTGTTAGTAGTTAGTAATGAAGGTAGAAAATAACCATTAGTTTTTTGTACACTTTGAATAAGTGGTAACGTAGATGAAAAGGTATCAATAACCTCTTCTAATCCTTTTGTAATATCAGCGTATCCTGTACCTGATTTACGAGCATTTTCTTTGTTAATCTGATAGTTGTAAGAATAAAAATAATCTTCAAATAAATCTAACTGTGCTTGTTTTGCAAATAAGTTAAAATCCGATGGGGATATATATCCGTAGTTATTCTTATTCAGTACCGACATTACTGTTTGTCTAACTGAATTTATCATCTGTCATTCTTTTCTACAAAGATAATGAAAAAAAAAGAGGAGTCAGAAAATCCGACCCCTCTCGTAATGTGCTAATAATCTATTTACTAATCTAACAGACTCTCTAAGTGTTTCAACACTTCTAATCCATCATCACTTTGTAAATAAGAACCAATTACATCAATAGGTTCTGAGCCAAACGGAACATTTAACATTTTTGTTTTATTCTGTGGTGTGTTATACCACACCTCTTTTCCGTTCTTTCTTGTTTTTAAAAGTGCTTGGTCTAAAAATCTTTGAATTGTACCCATAAACTTTAAATCAGGGTCATTAACCACTTCTAAGAAATCTTCAGAATTGTTCCTCGCAAATACCAATACATCTCTTTTAAGTTCTGCTGAAGACATTTTTGATGTGTCAGTTCCAAATAAAACTCTACATACATTTTCAAGTTGTTCAAGAGATAATTTTTTAGCTTCTGATAATGCATCTGCTGCAACCATTAACTCTTCTACTTCTGCTGCTGCATCTTTAGCTTTATCCATTTCTACAAACTTCTTTCCATTAAGAGGGTGTAGAAATAAAAACTTTTGTAACATTTGGTTTTCCTTTGTAACGTGCAAGAATCCGTCTTCAAATATGATAGGCTCCATTAGAGCGTTATCATCTTGTTCATCTACAAAAATAGATTTTTGATTTCTTGCGTAACGAAGTTCCCTATTGACTCCCGTCTCGTCATCAAAGTGTAATAGTGTAAATCTTTTAGTGTGTCTTGTTGGTAGCATAAAGGATAAGGGTGCTACTTCCCTTGTTAATTTGTAACTCTTAGCTACAAAATTAGTTGCATTTTTCTTTGCCATTATATTTAAAATTTAATTAAAGTTAAAAAAAAGGGAGTGTCTTTGAAGACACTCCCCTAATATTATCTACTTATTACTCTTGGAATAAGAAGAAGTTGTTTGCACCTAACGTACATACTGCTCTTTCAGATAAGAAGTGAACCTCCATTGCATCTAAGCTTGAAGTTTCTGCTCCACCTGCTGAACCTGTAATCCACGTTTTGTAACGTCTATCTTCTGTTTCAGAAGCTCTGTATCTAACGTGCAAGAATGGTCTCTTAGCATTTTTACCAAGAACTTGGTCATATACTGAAGTTGAACCTGCAGGAACTAACAATCCATTGATTCTACCTGAACCTGCAATTGCAGAAAGACCACCTCTCATTGTTGGGTCATTCAAGTATTTCCAATCAGACTTATAGAAGTCATAACCTCTTCTAAATCCTGTGAATCCTAAGTTCAATGCCATTTCTTTTTCGTTGTCAAATAGACCGTAAGAAACACCACCTGCTGCATTAGAAGATTGCTTAGAAAGCATATCGTCAATGTCGAAAGAGAAATCTCTATCTACAAATACTACGTTTTCTTCGATTGCTCCTTGCTTGTCAAGTCTTGAAATAACTGAATCCCACTCAGAAAGAAGAGTTGGGTTTCCACCACCCCATACGTTACCTCTGTTTTCAACAACGTAGAAGATACCTTCTGAACCTTTATCACCAACACTGTTGTTAACTGCTTGTGTAGCTACACCACCTGCTGCTGCTGCCGGAACTGCTTCAATCATTGCAGTCTCAAGATAATCGTCAAAACGTAATCTTGTTTCGTGCTCAGACTTCAAGTACCATAGGTATCCGTTTGCTCCATTTTCAGTTGTAATTTCTACCCAACCGATTTGAGCCATATCAGAACCTGATACTGCATACTTGTCTTTAATGATGATAGGAGAATTCTCAAAGATGAAGTCGTCAGATTCTAAAGAACCTTCCATTCCACTTGTTCCTTTTTTGAATTCAGAACCATAAATAAATACAGTGAATTTAAGACCTGCACCTGCTACAGGAATACCACCTGCACCATATGTAGCTACCTTAAACGTTTTTGCAGTGTAATCTACTTCAGTTACAATACACTTAACTGAACCTGCACCTGCGTTGTCAGAAACCATTACGGTTTGTCCAACTCTGATTGCGATAGAGTTACTTGCACTGAAAGCAGGATTACCTGCATCATTTACTGCTAAAGTAAACTCAACATCATTAATAGCTGCTGCAGTTGTACAGTCAACATATTTAGTGTGAAGTCTACCTTGTTCTGCCCATTTGATAAGGTCAGAGTTAGATGGCATCTCTGCTCCTACCATTCTTAAGAATGAAGAAATAGTTCTATTGCCATATCTTTCGAATTCTTTTTCGTAAGTATCCGGAAGATACTGATTTAGGAAATCGAAGTTTTTAATGTAGTTTGACTTCAAAGGTACTCTTTGAGCACTTGGTTGTAAGTCAAAACCGGGAATTGCATCTACTGCCATTTTGTTTGTTTTTTTAGTTTAATAATTTATTTTCTACTCTTAATCCGTAAACTTCTTCCGTGGTCGTTGTTTACAGACTTTATTTGCATCCCTCCTTTTGTTGATACTTCAGGAGCACTACGAGTCGTCATATTTATATTTTTTAACTTCTTCATTGTGTCTTCTGCTGCAGCACTTTTGCCTTGTTCAAAAAAGAACTTAGCAAACTTGTCGGGGTGCATCGCCATCGCTAATGACCTGTGATATCCTCTTGCATCATTCATCAATCCATCTTCATCTAAAAACTTCTTTATAAAGTTTGAAGGGTCAGATTGAATCTTCTTGGTTTCGGAAGCATCACCGGGTGAAAAATAAACTTTGTTGTCGTCAAGCGTAAACTCAAAACCTTTGAACTCACTAAACACATCGTCAGTCTTCTTAGTAAACATATCTCTTTTTAAAGCATTCTGTTCACTTACTGTCTTCGCTTCTGCTATATATTGCTTATATGCTTTGTAATCTTCATCTTCAGCTTGAGGACTTGAATCCCTTCTCGACTCGAGAGGAACTTTATAAGACTCCTGTTGCTCTTCAAAAAACTCCTTAGCTTTCGCAATAGTTTTTTTCTTTGCTAATTTTATTTTCTTAATAGCTTTTTCATCATCTATATCTTCATCATAGTGATAGTCTTCCATTAAGTCTTCAATATCTTCTGCATCTAAACCTTTTTCAGTTGCAGATAAATATTCTCTTAGCAAGTTGTCAGGTTCCATTTCATCATAATTCTTTTGCAGTTTTGCAAAATCATCGAATCCACGACCTGTGTCTTTTTTATATTTAAGATATGTAGAAACATCTTCAGGGAGAGGCTCTTCCTCTCTCTGTTGATTTAGTTCGTCAAGAGATTTAAACTCTTTTCCATATCTCTCACCAATAAATTTAAGAACTTCTTCCTCGTTTAACTCTGAGGATTGAGTTTTAATTTCTTCGTTAACCTTAGGCTCTTCAGCTTCAGGCTCTTTTTGTACAGTTTCTTCTTTAACTTCCAACTTAGTAGCTACAGGTTCATCACTGTTTACTTTTGCTTCGTGCTTTTCTAACAACTCGTTTTCAACTTGTTGTACAGACTTTTCTTCAGCACCTTCAACTGCTCTTACTTTTATTTCCATATTTGATTAAATTTAATTTTATACAAAGTTACACAAAAATTATTATAGTTTTAGACGGTTATCTTGGGTTGAACTCTGCCAAGTCAAAGCCATCTAAACTATCTTCGTTTGATTCAAAATTTATTGGAGGCAAGTTATTTCTTCTCTGATTAATCATTTTAGATTGCTCAGTGTTAGCTTGACTTATTCTTGAAGCTTTTGCATCTTCTCTTTGTGTCTCTCTACCCTGAAGTGCTTCGGCATCAACCTCTCTTAGTTGCATATTTAACTCAAACTCTTGTTGCATCAACCTTGATTTTAAATCAGCTTCTGCTTTAAGTTTTTCTATTTCAAAAGCAATATCTCCTTGTCTAAACTGTAGTTTAGCTTGAGTCTCCATTTGAAGTTTTTGTGCTGCCATTTGTGCTGCCATCTCCTGAGATTTGAGTTGTTGTTGAGATTGCATAGCTTGTTTCTGCATAGCCATCTTCTCATCTCTTTCTTGCTTGGCAATTCTTTTCATTTTAAGCAATTGATTCGCAAGTTTTAAATTCTTTAATTCACGAATATCAATAGCATCTTCTAAATTAATATCACCTTTAGATAAAGCCATTTGTATGTTAGCCTCAAGTTGTTGTCTTTGTTCTTCATCAGGTGCTAACTCAATAAAAATACCAAAATCATAAATGTATAGTTCATTGATATCGCTTAGTATAGATACATTGTATTTACCTATTTGATTTATAAACTCTTCTTTGAAATCAGAATACTCTAATATGTCAGCAACCCTATAAGTTGTTGCCTCTGCAAGACTCTTATAAATATAAAGACTTCCGTCTAAAATATGTCTTGTTGCTACATTTGAATTTAAAGCAGCTAACTTTTGAAGTCCAACTAATGAATTAGGGTCCGGTGTACTACCATCTCTTGCTTCATTTAAACCTGTTACTAATCTTATCTGATTTAAGTAATGATTATAATTACTTAAAAGCATTTGTGTTTTTGAAGCACCTGAAGATGATTGTAATTCTTTAATAGGAGTTCTCGCCTGATTGAAGTCTCCTTCTTGAGTATAACTTCTACCAATAACAGAACCTGTTTGAAAGTATAACCTTAATGCATCTTCGGGATTGTAAGCATTCCCTGTACCAAGGTCTACTTCATTAAGACCGTCAGCATCAATAAATACTCCGTCAGGTACAACTCTTGCAATTACTTGTTGTAACTTTAAATGTGTGATTTGAATTAAATCAGCAAAAGGAATCATCCTTCTAACTAAAGATTCAATAACACCTTTATACATTCTTGGTGCTACTGCCACATAGTTTGGAATTGCGTGTTGTGTGGCTGATTGTGGTCTAACCATATTCTCCATCAATTCCCATTTCAGGATTATGTTAGTACCCATAACCATCACACCTTCATACCAAACATCTATAGTTTTTTGAACCTTCTCAAAACTACCTTCTTCTTGCATTTCTAATGGTGGATTAAAAGAATCATCTTTCTCTACCATTGTTACATTGCCATTATCTTTTACTTTTCTTTTATAAGTTACTTTCTTAGTAGTCTTATAATTAAAGTACATTAATGTTGCAGTGTCTTTATAAAATATATCGTTTTGATAATACTGTGCTACATTAAAGTAATCAAACCAACTTTGTGCGTATTGAGATATTTCTTCTAAGTCATCATTGGTTAAGGTGGTATCTATTTTTAATAGTTCTGTAATTGGAACAGTTTTTATTTCACCCCAATAGAAACAATCTTTAAAGTGTGGGTCTTCTGTATAGCTATAAACAACATTAGCAGGGTCAACATATTTCAGTTTTACACCATCTCCGGGCAGAAATTCGTGCTTTGCTACTGACATACCTAATACAGTTAAATCATAATCTAACTGTTTTCTAATATCATTGTATTTGTTACTTTCAAATATAGTAGAGATGGCTTCCTCTTCTGCTATTTCAATAGCAGGTTTGTAGTTCAGTTGCATATACAACTTAAGTTCATCGTCTGTTTGAGGAAGTTCTGCAGGGTCCATAGTAAAAGGGTCTACTCCTGTCTTCTGTTGTATAGTCTCAAGAAGAGGTTTAGCAACCATTTGACCCTCAACCATTTGCTGATACTTGCTTCTTTTTGATTGAGACATAGCATCTTGAGCAAAAGCTTTTACACTAAATTCTCTGTCTTGCATTCCGTTGACTACAATGTCTACAAACTTTGGAAGTACAGGAACAGGGGTCCAATCCAAGTTTAAATAAGATAAGTCTCCATCGACTGCTAATTCATTTTTGTACTTTCCCGTACCTTGTTCGCCTCTTGCGTATAACTTTAATCTATTGAAGTCTCTCCACTGACTAAAGTATCTGCAACCACTACCGTCTTTCTTGAACCATTCATATTGAATAGCCTGTCCTATTTGTAATCCGAATTCATCAGTAGCCTTTTCTGAATCAGATACAAATTGACTTGGAAATCCGGAAGATGATATATTTATGTTTACTTTTTTCATCTAATAATTTCGCTATATTTGCCCTTGTTACTATACCTTGCAAAGTTAACCTTTATTTTTGAAACTTTTTTCTCAGGTAAATAAAGGTGTTTCTGTGTTGCCATAATTGCTAACCCCGAACTAATTGAAGCATCATACTTAGTTCTGTTACTAATATCGAACTTCGCCCAATCCTCTAAAGTTCTTGAAAAAACCATATCTCCAATATCCATATCATCTTTAAAACCTATATTGGTTTCAATGTATGATTCAATTGCTGAAGCGTGTGCTTGTTTTACTGCTTCACTTGAGTTAGGTATACCACCTAATTCTCTTTCAGTCTTAGATAATTTAGTATATGCTTTATCAGGTCTATTCATACAGAAACCTCTGTACCCCCTGTTTTTAAAATGATATAGTAAACGAGGTTTGTTATTTTCTATTAATATAGGCATACCATAAAAAACACAAGCCATTAACACATCTTCAAAAAATATTTCTGCAGTTTGTGGTCTTGCTATGTATTCTAAAAAAAACTCGTTACTTGGTGCTTA
>Ga0228603_1000013_pt1 | contig 37082 bp, 59 predicted proteins | sample 3DmetaG_FD_182711 | JGI IMG/M metagenome (GOLD analysis project Ga0228603, IMG submission 182711) | Seawater microbial communities from Monterey Bay, California, United States - 3D | ecosystem: Environmental > Aquatic > Marine > Coastal | place: USA: California | collected 2016-11-09 | reverse complement strand
ATATTCGTTTCCGTTCTCATCTATTTCAGTACCTAAAGCATCAATCTTATCTTGTGCTTGTTCTTTACTGTTAAATGCGTATTTACCTATGTACATAATTAATTAATTTATATTGTTGTTAGTTTTTCTAATTCTTCGTCTGATAATGCAGTTGTGAATACTTGTATGTTTTTTGTTTTTCCGTAGAATTTGTAAGCCCCAGCTGCTAAATTAAAATTTAACTTATTTAAGCCTATTGGAGTCAATCCACTTGTATCTGTTGATACTTTTATTCCGTTAATCCATAAAGCAAAATTATTTTCTGCGTAGTAAATTGCTATCTTATTAAACAATTTTATATTGGTTAATACACCACCAGTAGCAAAAACCGCTGAACCTTGTTTTCTTATTTGACAATAATAATTATTATTATCAAGCCCAATAGTAATTCTATTGCTATTCGTGCCATCGGATAAACTTAAAGATTTTAAAGACGTAACATTACTTAAAGCTGCTATCTCCGCATACAATACTCCCTCTTCACTATTAAAGTCTTGTGCTGAACCAGAGTTATTACAAGTTTCTGCTATTCGAGTAGATGCTGAACCTTGTGTTGGTATGTATGAGGTTGCGTATGGTAGTTGTTCTAATTGCGCTCCCCAAATGTATACACCACTTGAGCCATCGCCTTGATATGATGTTGTCGCAGTTGTTGCATTATCTGGCAAAATATAAATTTCGTGTCTTGTTCCAGCACTTGCGTAGTTTCCTTTTAGTGTAATTCTGTAAAAACCATTTCCAAAATAAACTATGCTTCCTCCAGAACCAGAAACAACAGAACCGCTTTCAAGGTCAAAAACTGCACTATTGCCTGCTTGGTTATCTCTTAAAGCAATACGTTTTCGTTCTCCAACTTTGGCAAAAATTGAAAAAGAATGAGTTGCAGATATAGTAGTGGCTTGTAACCACGCAAGGTGAGTTGAATTTGATGAATTTTCAATTAATTTAACAGCATTTAACAATCCGTTAGGGCTTGTGGTTGCATTTTGTCCGACTGTTAAGTCGTATTTAGACCATTGACTAAAATCTTCACTATAAGGCAATAAATTAGTACTCTGTGGCTCTAATAACAAAGCACCATCTGCTGAATCACTAAAGTCTATTCTTGGTGTGTTTACTTGTATTTCTTGTACTGATATGTTTGTTATAGAGCCAAGTGTATTATTAGGAAAACTTGTAAACCTAAAAAAAGTGGAATCTGCTACAAAATAACTTACAACTTCTCCGTTATCGGCAGGATAATATGTTTCATAAACAGCATTACCTTTTGCTTGAATAACACCACTATCTAAATTTAGATTAAATTTTAATTCATAAGTTTTACCTATTGTTGTTACGCTACTTTGTTGTAGGCTTTCGTAATTAGTCTGCGTGTTGTCCGAATAAGCAACACCATCTCCATAACTCCATCCACTTCCTAAATTCCATTCATCGTTAGGGTCTACTTGTTTAACAGATACGTTGTCTATTGAATATTGACTATTTGCATTAGAATACAAACTTAACGTTGGTGATAAATATGCTTTTGCGTAAACAGTATAAGTTCCATTTGAATTGTAAATAGTTAAATCATCAAATGTATTAAACAATCTAAATTGTCCACTTGTATAATCAGATATTGTAAATACCACTTTATAAAACTTGCCAACTGTAACGACATTAGATTGAGATGTTTGAATTGCTCCGCTTGTTTGATTATTTATTACAAGTTTTCCACTTTCAATAATAGTATCCGCACCTTTTGTCCAATTACTATCGGTTGCAAAATCCCCATTCGTTACCAACTCCGAACCTAACTGACTAAAATCTCCGTTCTGTACTAAATTAGTATCTTGTAATCCAGCAGTTTTAATTAATCCATCTTTACCTACATAAGTAGCAGATGAACCCCTTGTAAAGTCAAACTCCTTGTTAAAGAACTGACCACTATTATCATTGTAAGCTAAAAGATTATTCTCTTTTACTGCCCATTGTCCGTTACCTAATTTTACTGCCATATTATATTATTGTGTAATTATTAGCTAATGCTAAAGCGTTAAATGTATCATATCCCTCTCCAGTTAATCCCTCTAATTCATCGTTTGTCAATGCTTCTTTAAATACTGCAACTGCTTTGTTTTTATAACCTACAATGTTTCCATAAGGACTTTTACCAACCATTAATTGATTTATGCCACTCATTGTTGATACTGTTGATGTTTCTTCAGTTTTAGAGCCATTAACCCATAGTTCAACACCACTTGAATTATATTTTACTGCTATTTTGTAGTTTCCGTTAGGTCTTTCATTTGCTTCTATAATATTAACCCCACCAGTTGATTCTATTTGTAGTTTATTAATTGGACTATATCTAACCATTAATAAGTTATTAAAAGTACCATCAGAAATAGCGAACAATCCATTTGTTAAACCAGTTTGTTCAAAATAACCCTCCGCATATAAAACACCCTCTGTTGAGTTTATTAAATCACTTGAACCAGCGTTGTTGCATACATCAGCTAAACGAGTTGCAGTTGAACCGTTAGTTGGGATGTAGCTTGTTGGGTAAGATAGTTGTTCCCATTGTAAACCCGTAATTTCTAAATCTGCATTTCTATTAGTATTAAATTTTATAAGCCCATTGTTAGATGGATTACTAACATTTGCATTTGATGTCATAACCGCTTCAACCTTGTAAATGTTTCCGCTAAATTGAGTGATTGAGTAATCACTAAAACTATTAGAGAATTTTGTTTGACCACCAATAACAAATACAAAATCACCTAATGCATCAACGTTACTTGACGCTAAAACTGGAGCAACACTATCACTTGTTTTTATATAAAAAGAAAACGCATAAATGGTAGAACCCGAAATTAATTGCCCATTGTAAATGTATTGGGTTTGACCTCCTTGTAAAATAGCCCCCCCGTATAAACCAATAGAAGAAAAAGAATTTATATCGCTAAAAGAAACAACATTATTAATCCCGCCTATTGCTCCATTTGTTGGCTCACTATAAGGAACTAAATTAGTACTCTGTGGCTCTAACAATAAACTACCACAACCATCTGTATAATCTATTCTTGGTAAGTCTGTATCGTCTGTTATTTCTAATACTGATATGTTGTCTATTGAGCCTATGAAATTATGGAGGTTGCTTTCAAATTTTAAAAGCGTTTGTGTTGCCGTAAAATACTCTGTATAAACACCATTTGCAGAATATGCTTGAGACCAAGCTGTGTGTAAACTTAAATTAATAGAGCCACTTGTATAGTCTAAAATTTCAAAACTAACTTTATATCTTTTGCCGATTGTAAAAACAAAGTTTTGTAAAAGCTGTGCGTTTGTTGTTAAGTTGGCAACCGCTTTACCATCTCCCATAGACCACCCTGTGTTAAACTGCCAATTCTGTCCGACCTCTTTGACTGATACGTTGTCTATAACTGCACTTGTATTAGCAGTTTTTGAGTAGACAAATAATATTCCATTATTAATAAATTTAGAATAAAAAACAATTTTATTTCCATTATTTATAATATCATTTACTGAATAACTAACAAAACTATTTCCACTACCAGCTAAAATTTGCAAACCATCATTAGCAACACTATTGAGGTCTATTGATATTTTATAAAATTTACTTAAATCACTAACAACATTTTGATATATTTTTGCGTTGTTTTCAAATATAACAGTTGAATTTTTAAAAACAGCATTGTTAATATTAGCCCAATTTTCTCCTCCATTATCAAACCCACCATTAGTAACTAACTCACTACCTATTTCACTAAAGTCCCCATTCTGTACTAAATTACCACTTAATGTCTGAACATTCTCTATAAGTCCTTGTGAGTTTACTCTTGTAGCAGCTGAACCTCTTTGGAAATCGAAATCAGCGTCTATTACTTCTTTTACTGAAACGTTGTCTATTTTTATATTTGTAACCCCTCCAACTCTAGCAATATTAATTGTATTACTTGATACATTGCTGAAATATAAAGTATGTGTACCCACAGATGTAGGTAAATTTTGTTGTGCTCCACCACTAAATAAAACCTTTAAAGTTCCTTGTGTGTATTCTGTTATTTCAATAACTACCTTTGCATTTTTTCCCGATATATTGCTCAAATTTTGTGCTACTTGTGTAAAAGTACCATCACTATCAAAATATGCAACTCCGTTACCTATTGTAACTTGTCCACTTTTAAACCAATCGCTATCCGTAGCAAAATCTCCATTAACAACCAATTCATCACTTAAAGTCTGTACTGGCTTAACACTATGTAACTTCCCATCACTATAAGCAGTAGGAGTTGTTATTATACTTGCTTTCTCTAATAAATTGCTCATAGTTCTATTTTTTCAAAGTCAGTTAATGTTGCAGTTGTACAAGTTGCATTCTCATAATATGCTGAACGAGATTCCAAAGATTTTAATAAAGATGGTACTTCACTTGGAAAAGCTAAATTATAGTAAATGTCTCCCCATCCATCTTCTACTGGACTACCCCACCAACTAACTTCGTATATTTCGTTTGCCATTATTTTTTTTCTTTTCTTTATTAAACTCGTTGTAAAAACTATTTAACTTTATTATGTTAACTGTTTTTGTCTTATATGTCTTTTTTTTTATACTCATTACAGAACAAAACTTGAAAACTCATTAGCATCCTTGTCAGGGTACATATCTCCGTTACTGTTATTATTGTATTCAGGATATTTATTACTGTTAAAACAAATGTAATCTAAGAACCTCTTTGTATAAAACTCAGCTCTATCATTTATCTTACTCATCATTCTATCAACATCACTATAGTTAACAGAATCAGAATCTTCCCCTCTATGCTTCGATATACCTCCATTATCAATTTTAAACATAGAAAAAGGGAAGTATTCAGCTTGAGTAAACCAAATCAACATTGGCTTAATATAAACGTCTCTAAGGCTCTTATAATCGCTATTAGCAGGTAAGTCTATATCACCTGATATTATTAAAGCCTGTAACTTGTCGTATAAGTTTCCACCTAAATAATTTTGGATGTGTATATCCTGTGCCACCTCAATAAAGTGAATTAGCTTGTCAGCATCAGTACTACCACTAATTATTGACTTAGCTTTTAAATCTTGTATTGTTATGAATAATGCTTTCATATGCCTAAAGTCTTTCTTATTTTATTTAAAGTACTTCTATAAGCACCTTTGTCTGCTCTATCTATCATTCTTTCACCCATCTCACTTGGGTTTTTAGGTTCTTTTAAACCATCTCCGTAAGCATTAGATGAATCAACTTGCTTACCATCTTTCTTCTTGTAAACTCTTAGTTCCCAATAGTGATGACAGTTCTTACCACCTTTGTATTTTAGTAAACTATAGTTCTGTTTCTTATGACCTAACTCTTTATTTACACCTCTAAAAGACATCATATTAATATCTTCCTTTCTAAATACAACCTTTCTACCTGTTAATACTTCCATTCTCTTACAGAAATCTCTACTGTTCGGAGACTTTCTCTCTGGCATATAAGCGTATCTAATTTTGTATACACCATCGTCTTCAGATGATGCTTTATCAGAATACTTGATTTCAGCCATTTTAACGGACTCATTTTCGTCTTGGTATATCTCACTATGCACAACTTCCCAATCATCGCTTAAAACCTCTCCTAATGCTTCTAATTGAGTAATCATATCATCACCATCCTCTTCAGAAAAGTCTTTAGCGTCTTCAGCAGATAATTTCTCTCCTGTTTCCTCTTCTTTTCTAATCTTAGTAGATACGTTGTCTAACTCTGTAAACTCGATTGGTTGTAATGTAACGAAATATAAATCTTGGTATATCTTGTTAAATTCAAGTATCTCTGTTAATCCATAGATAATACCATCTTGAAATGGTCTGATAATTACGTTATCCATTAATACAGATGCAGTTCTTAATTCTTCTGCATTGTTACCAAAACCTGTGTTGTCTTTAATACCTAAAAGTATTGGAGATACAATTCCGTGTCCTAACATTATCTTCTCTCTTGCTTCATCAGATAAGAATTGATATTGTGCGTGAGCATCTGGTAAGTGTATTGCTTCTATATCAGCTTTAGTTTCTGCTGATTCGTTAAATGCAATAATAGCTTTACCACTATTAGAGCTACCACTAAACTTTTGGTTAATCTTGCTCTCTATAGACTGTTGAGTCTCAGCATTAGGTATACCATTGTTAAAGTTTACAAATAAACTCGGTTGTAATCCATTCTCTATATTCGATAAATGATAGTTAGATACTTCTGATTCTAACTCACTATATTGCAAAGATGCTTGATAGTCTACTGTAGAGTAGTAATAGAAACCACTTCTGTAAGGTTTGAATACATAAAGTTCGTTTACTTGAGATTTACTACCATTACCAAATGTAGGTATTCTTTTAGGACTATCTGAGTTCTTACAGTTTTTCCAAGATGGATGATAGTAATAAGCCTTTATAACACCTTTAGTAGCCTTCTCAGCTCTAAGAGTCTCCATAGGAAAGTGAGATACCTTTAGTATCTTTGTTTTAGCTTTATTGTATGTTAGTTGCATAACACCTTGACCTAACAACTTATAATCATTAACAAGTCTCTTAACTTCTCTTGGTCTAAGTAGTTTCTTCATTCTAACATAATCTTCAGGGAATAAATCTGAATTAGTAGATTCTAAACCTCTACCATAAATCATATCAACAATACCGTTAATACATCTACCATTAGTAGGACTGTCAAGGTATCTATCTATAAGATTATCAAAATAATCGTTATTATCCCCAAATGCAACCCACTCTTTATTGTGAACCTCTTTGATTGTAGGAACTTGGTAAGAAGACATATTGACAACTCTAATGCTATCTTTGTATTCTTTACTAACTGTATTTTTCTTATTTAAACTCATTATATTATGTATGTGTTATCATCTACTGTACTATAAGGCTTGTAAATTGTGCCATTACCTATCTCGTGTTTCTCAGTTACTCTTTCAGTAGCAGTCTGAGATGTTACGTATATCTTGTCTCTATACCACAATTCATCATCTTTAGTTATCTCTAAATAATAAGTAGAATCCTCTTCAAGTATTGTTGATTGAAAAGTAACTTCAGTAAAGTTGACTATATTGCTTAAAGTAGCGTTTGTTATAGATTCTTCCTTACCATCACCATCTCTTCTTATATTTAAAACAAATGCTCCTGACAAGTCTGAACTTCTCGGTGCAATAGTTATTGTTTTATCTCCTACTGTTGGTTGTAATATTAACATACTATGATAACTAAATAATTTATTTTTGTTTTATTTAATAAAAAAACCCCACCAAATGGTAGGGTTTAGTTTAATTGATAAATTACTATTATGAAATAGTAAATCCAGCAGCAGTAATGTTCTCAGCAGGAGTATTTCCTACAACCGCAACATTAATGAAGTTTGCAGGTGCTTTTTCCATACCTGTAAAACTTAGAGTATATCCACTCATATCAGCCATAGCTCCACCTGTTACTACAGTACCTCCTGTTACGTCAGCACCATACTCAGCTCCAGCTAAGAATACATTTCCGTTATTGTCTTCGATAAGAATATTTGGTCTTCCAAAAGATAATAATTTAATAGTATTGTGGTCTTCTTTAGTTAATTTTTTAAGTGTCAACTCTAACACTTGCTCAAAAGCAGTAGTTCCATTCTCTCTACTTGATTGAATGTTTTCTGTATAGGTAGAGTTTCCTCTAACCTCGTATTTGTAAGCACTTGGAGAACCGCCAACAGAATCAATTACATCTGTATCTACACTATCGTAATCTATACTGGTTATATCTCCAAAATTTACAAAATAAACAGCATTGATTCCTCCAACACTATCTTTACAAGGTTCTGTTCTACCTAAAGTAATATCACAAGCCATAATATTTATTTTTTATTTATTAGTTATAAAAAAAGGGATAGATAGTAATTACCTACCCCTCTTTTTGTTTATTTATTTGAATCTTAGATTCCGTAAGTTACGATGTCTTCAACAACTCCGTATTGTACTCCTGCGGTAAATCGCATAATGATTCTTACGTTTTGAGAACCATCTAAGTCAGCCATATCTAAAACTTTTACTTCTTGGTGGTCTGATAATAAACCAGTTCCAAATTGTAAGTTATCTTTAGTAGTTGCTACGGCAGTATTTGCTGCTAATCCGTTAGCCATAAAGATTTTTACACCATCAAAGTATAAAATGTTGATGTCTTGGTTGTTTCCTTGAGAACCTACACCAGCAGCACCTTCACCGTTAGCTTGGAATCCTCCTAATGCTCTCTTGTATGCTCTAAAGATGTTTTGAGAAACATAGATGAATAAATCATCTCTACCATATAAAGCAGCAGGGATTTGGTCAACAACTTTTCCTAACTCATCTACTACGTTACCAGCAGTTACAGTAGTTCCAGCAATTTGTTGTGCAGTAGGTAAATCACCATCAGCAGCTAATAGAGTAGAGAATCCGTCAAATGAACCTTCTCCATCTGCTCCTGCCCATATGTTCTGCTCATTCTTTTGTGCTACTTTAGCAGCAACATAAGAGATTAAGTAGTCTTGGAAAGAAGATGGTAAGTTATCAAATGCAGAATATCCCATTTGGATTGCATCCCAATCTGAACGGAAATCTTTCTTACATAATTCTAAGTTAACTTGTAATTCCTTTGGTTCAAGGATTCTTTCAGTTAAAGTCAAAGTTGAAGTGTCATTGAAGTCACAAGTACCATTCTTAGTGATACCATCTAATTCCAATCTTTTAACAACCTCTTTGAACTTTACGTTTGGTCGGATAGTTAGTCCACCATTTGCAATAGTGTTACCTGAAAGTAAAGCAGCAGAAATATATTTCCCTGCTGATTCTCCAGCGTAAGTTGTAGTAATACTTGTAGTAGTAGCCATTTTGTCTAATTTTAATTAAATAACATTCTATTAACTCTTTGTTCAGTAGTCATAGATTTGTTTAGGTTTGATAATAAATTCTTTTTCTTTTCGATTTCAGCTTCTGGAGAATGTACAACTTCTTCTACATTTTCAGATAGTTCAACCTCTTCTTGTTTAGATAACTCTTCAGGAACTTCTTTAGTTTCTCCCATTGGCTTATCTTCGATTAATGCTTTAATCATAGAAAGTAGCTCTGATTTTACTGCTGCTAACTCATCAGAAGTAGCGTAACTCATAGCAGGTGCTTCAACTTCCTCCTCGATTACAACCTCTTCTTTAGGCTCTTCAGCAAGTACAACCTCTTCCACTTCCTCTTTTACTTCTTCAGTTACTTCCTCTGTAGATAATTCTACTGACTCTTCAACTGCAATGTCTTCTGCTTTCAACTCTTCCTTAGAAAGATTTAAAAGTTCCTTGACATTATTAAGGATTTCTGTCGCTTTCATACTTATTGATTTATATTAATATAACTATTTAAAAATTTACTGTCTTATTTTTACTCCTCTTCTTGCTTGTGAATTGAGCCTATACCTTGCTTCCAATACTCATCTGCATTGCACTTTCTTTTCTTTGAGTACTTATCACATTCTATGGAGTAAGTATTCTTACACTTGCAGTATTTAGCTCTCATTGTCTATCTTTTTTAGTTTACTGATTGCCCAATTAACACCTGCTGAACCACCCCAAGCATCCCACATAATACCGCCACATCCTTCTGAATAAGGTACGTCTTTATGTTGCTGATGTCTTTTGAATGATGCCATTCTTGCAATAGTATCTCTACTTAAAGGCTCTCTGTTGGCTAATTGACTTGCTCTTGTCCATCCAACACTTGTACCGCAAGAACTTCCGTTCTCTTTCTTATACTTTAATGCTCTCTTAGCATTGTTAGTTGCACCTTGTGGATAATCACTATAAGACTTTAATTCTACATCTTCAGTTAATAGTTTCTTTATCTCTTCTAATACACTACTTGCTTCAACCTCTTCAATATCTTCTACGTTATCGCTAAACATACCTTCGATACTTAATCCTAAGTATTTACCTTGCTTAACATCTTCCCATACCTCATCATTATCTATCTTCATAGTAACTGCCCAAGCACCTTTTACTGCGTTTAATCCATATAAAGCAGTTTTGTCTTTCTCTGGGTCTTCTACTATCCAAGACTCTATAACAGACACACCTCCTGTAAATTCAGCGTGTTCTAATGTTGTATTATTGTTTTTAAGACGTTTTAAGTATAGTTCAGACGCTTTTCTTACTGTTTCGGTAGAGAACGTTATGTTATACTCATAGTTTCCCTTACGTCTGTATATTAGCTTATTTGGCACTAATGCTAAACCAACGATTATTCTCTTTTCTGAATCAATAGTTTTGAACTCTACTTTATGTTTGCTTAAAGCTACAAAGTTCTCTTCTATAGCAGGAAACTCAACTAAAGATATAGCTTCAATTCCATCTTCCTCTTTTGATTCGTCTATAAATAATTCTATTGTATCTAATCCTTCCATATTTAACTTATTTATATTATGTTAACTTATTTTGTTTTATTTTGTTTTATTTTAAGTACCTGCTTGACCTACAATCATACCATCTAACTGTTGTTGGGTAGTAACATCTCTTGATACTACGTATGCTTTTAACGGCTTACCGAATTGTGCTTGTATAGCGTTTATAAGTAAGTTGTCGTTAGACCTACCTACTATGTTAAACGAAGGTTCTGCTCGTTCAGATGTTTCTCCACTTGCTCCACCACCACCAACATTAACAGGTGTTGCTGCTGATGTTGATTGAAATTTCTGTCTTGATATTGCTGCAACAGAAGCTAAACCACTTGCTATTGTAGCTGCCATAGCTATACCTCTCGCAAAAGGTCTTCCTACGAAAGAAGGGTCTGCTAATACTTTAACCCCTGCTAAGTAAGTGTCAGCTACTGCCATAGATATTGCAAATGCTTTTGCAGTTTTAAACTTCTTTTTTGCTATTGCGTCTTGCTTTATTCTTAGATTCTCGTCATTCTGAGCTATTTCATTTTGAATACTTTTTCTTTGGTCTGCTGATAACCTCTCGTTAAGCAACCTATCATTTAATTGCTTATTTAGAACATTAGTTCTATTTTGTTCTATAGTTAATTCTCTTTCAAACTCCCCATCTATAAAATCGGTTAGTCCTGACATTAATGTTTTGTAATTATTTATAAATTCAGAAATTTTATCTATCTCTTTAACATCTTCGTCTTCTGACTCTACACCTAAAGCATTTCTTCTTGCATCAGCCATTTGAGTCCAAAAAGGAAATAGTGTAGCGTATTTCTCAGTTATTTGTTGAACAGTTCTTTCTGCTTCAGTTTTTGTTAAAGCTATTTTCTCATCAACCTCTTTTTTTGCTTTAGCCATAGATTCTTTACCAGCATCGGTATCTGCAATACCTTTGTCTTCTAAGTTCTTTTTATGTTTAGCTAAATCATCTTCTAATTCTTTTATTCTTCTTGTTGCTTTTTTACGCACACTTGTTTTTTCAGCCTCTTCTTTAGCATCAATAGCTTTTAACTCATAATCTAACTCTATTTCAAGTCTTTTACTTGCGTAAAACTCTTTATAAGCCAACTTATCTTCTTCCGATTCAACAGAATTTATATAGTTTTGCTCTTCTGTTTTTAAATTTATTAATTCTGTTTGTCTTTGTAGTTTTTGTATAGCAGTTAAATTGTTTTCAACATCTAAATCAAGTGCTTCTTTTGTTTTAAATGGAGATATTTTTGCAGTCTTTATTTCTTTTCGTTTACCTTTGCTTCCATAAATAAGCTCTAAGTAAGTTTTAGTAGGGTCGCTTTTTGTTGGCTGATTAAGCATTTCTTCAAATGTCTTTATAGCATCAGAAGATTCACTAAGTTCATTGGTCATAGCTTGACTTATACCTGTAATACCTCTACCAGATAGAAGAGTTCCTACTGTTAGTCCAAAAGCATCAAAACTATTAAACATATCAGTCCAATCCCCACTATAAGAAGCTAATGTTTTAGCTTGGTCTTTCATAGAATCTGTAACTAATTCTGTTAAAGCTTTAGCTCTTGCAAAATCCTTGTATTTTTGTGTTAGTAAACCAAGAGCAGTTATAGCTGCTGCAATATCATCAGGGGTTTCTTTTATAGCATCATTAAAGTCTTCGTATTCCTCTCTCGCACCTTTAATTAGCTTTTGTTTTTCCTCTAAAGGCTTTGAACTATCTTCTAAAGCTCTTTTTAATAATGTAAGCTCTGTTATAGTTTCACTTACAGTTGATTCAGATAATTTTTTAAGAGCCTTGTCAGCATCACTAACTTTATTAGCGAAATAATCCATAGCAGATATGACTGCCTGAATAAGTAACAATATTGCGTTAGCTTTAATTGCTTGACCAAACTGCTTTAAAGCACCATTAAAACCAACAACCTTACCTGTAGTCTCGTCAACCTTATTACTCATAAAGCTAAACTGAGAAGCTAATTGAGATATATTATTAGCAACTCCTCGAATACCATAAGGTGCATCAGATATGGCTCTACCTAATTCAAGAGTTGCTGAAGTGGCTGCACCTGTAGCATCGCTAACACCAGTTAATCCTTTGTTTTTATTACCTATCTGAGCCTCTAATGCCTTATTGTACTTTAAAGACTGCTCTGCATAATTAGCCTGAAGACCAGCTAACTTGGCTTGAGTCTGTTGATATTCTATACTTCCTTTTTCTAATTTCTTAAAAGATTGTACAGTTTTCTTTATGGCTGCATCAGTTTTTTTTAGAGCAGCATTAGCTTTATCAGTTTGTATTTTTAACTTTAGTAATATCTCTTCGTTGTTATCTGCCATTTGTTAGTTTTTTTCTTTTTATACTTGTTTTTAACTCTCTAAAACTTGAAGGCATTTCATATAGTCCTTTAGCTATATTGACATCCTTGTCTTCAATTAACCACTCGTTATTTCTTAGTAATTCTAATGTTTGTCTTATCATCCTTGAGTTGTTTCTACATCTATTACATTTGAGATGTTTGATTCATTTCCTGACGCATCAAATGCTGATAACGCTATTCTGTATGTTGTAAGTCCGTTTAAGCCTGTTATCTGATAACTTGTTACATTACCTATACTTATTATTTGCTCTCCTTGATTTAACTCTATATTATAACCTACAACACCAATATTATCTGTTGATGCAGTCCATTGTATAGTTATTGTTGTTTCTGTTTTAGCTATATCTGTTAAATTACTTGGAGCAGTTGGTGCTTCGTAATCAATAGGTATATTAACATAATCATTAATTAATTCTATATCTGATTTACCTGTATAGAAATCTGTCTCTATAGAGTTAATTTTATAACTTTTACCTAAATAAACAAATCTATCTGCTAATGTGTATTTATATAGTATTCTTAATGGCAAATAAGCACTTATCTTCTTTAATCTGTTAGACTCATCAAAAACATTTGAAATATAGTTTTTATGGTAACTGTTAAACAAACTTTCCCTTGTAGTAACTAAATCCCATTCATCTTTTTCAGCACTGAAGTTTATAGATTGTCTATCTTCTACTTGAGTAGCTTTAAAATCTGAATTAGATGGCACATAATAAGACGTGATAGGTACGTGGTCTATAGCTACATTATCTTCTTCATTTACAGTACCAACTTCATTGACAAAAGATATAGGTTTTCCTTGAGGAAGCACTTCTCGATTCATATAAAAAATCAAAGGATTTCCAATGTAACTATCTTGATTATCATCAACACAAAACCCCCATTGCACATATGTTAATTCACTTGTATTTAAATCTATTAATCTCTCAAATTTCATATGCTCAAAAGGTATTTCACTTTTAAATATACCTTCAGATAAAATAAGACCATCAGAGCCTTTATACTCTTCCTTACCCCAATCCTTGTTAAATAACTGTTCGTGTTGCTTTGCCAAGAAAGTTCCTAAACCTTTATAAGTATAAACTACCTCTCTAAAAGGTAATGCTGAATTAACTTGCGATGAATTAACATCTACATATTTAGTTATGTCGTAAGGTGAATCTGCTGATGGATTATCATAAAAGTCATCTAATGTTTTTACAACCATTTCACTTCCTTGAACATATGCGACTAAATTAAACATCTTAAATAATGATGTTAAGAAATCTAATACCTTCATTTTAGGTATCTGCTGAGTAATATTAAAATTAATTGAAACAGGAATAGTAAAACTTGAACTTGTATATGTTTCCCATACAAAAGAATCTATATCACTATCATAATAAGTATAACTCCAATCAGCTTTATCAAACGTAATAGCTTGAGCAGAACTTACCTGAATAGTATATGAGGAGTTATTAGATACAGGTATGCTTACGTTAGTGGTGCTACCAGTTAATCCTGAAGCACTATAAACAGAAACACCATCTCTAAATACAGTAACAGAGTAATCTACATTTGTAGTTGTAGTGATAAGACTTAATTTTAGTACTTGATTATTGAAGTAATATCCATCATTAAGTGTAAGAACACTATCCTCCATAAAACTACCATTGTAAAGACTGTAATCACTAAAATCATTAACAGTATAAATAGATGTTTTTAATTGTTCTCCACTTGTTACTTTTCCTTTAGACCTATGTAACCACATATATAAATTATCAAAAGAAGAATCTCCTCCTTTGAAGAAATCATCACTAAAAGTTAATCCATATTTCTCCTCTATAGCTTTTATTATAATACTTAATTTTATAGCGTATTTTAACTCATTGTATTTAACTCCGTGAACATTTCCGTTAGTATAAGCTATATTATCATCTTCATTAGCAGAACTATGAGAGTTGTAGAAAAGCCTTTGAGTATGTGTTATTAAAGGAACTTGTATAGGAGCTACATAATCAACGCTATCAACAGATTTAGTTATAGATGTTGTTAAATATTCCTTTATATCGCCTTGAGTTGTTTTTAAATTATCACCATTTGGTTTTCTACTAAAATTATCTAACCAAGATAAAGAAGATAGTAAGTCATCTCCTAAAAAGTTTTTTAACGATATAGTGTTACCAAAGAAAGTTATTCTGTATGTATGTGCAGTATTGTTCTTTAAGTCAACTCCTTCAAGTTTAATATATCCATTCCTAAAAGGTATAGAGTTAAGTTCTATATTAGCAGGAACTCTTATTCTTGCATCAAAACCATTCTGAATATCATTGTTATAAAAGTGTTTAAATATTTTGTTATTGGTTTTACTCGCTGGTAAACTAAATGTTTGAGAATATTCTGTAAACACTTTACTAATATCTCTAACGTCTTTTATAGTGTCAGTAATAGTAACACCAACATCATCAAACATATCAACTCTTTGACCATCTATGTATAACTGAGTTATCTGCATCTATCTTATATTATTTATAGTATCGAATGATTTATCAAATTCTATCGTGTATTCTACTAATTTATCGTTTAAAGAAGTCTTATAAGTAATATCACTTGTCTTAACGTTTATCGGTAATACTTGTTCTACACTATCAATTACATTGGTAACCCATACCTTTTCAGATAGCATCATTTGTTTAAACACTTCGTTGTATTCTTCGCTTAAAAATCCACTACTCAATGTAACAGATTCTTTTCCTACTACATTAAAATCTCTGTAAACGTGATTACTTGAACTATAACCATTTGAACTATTTAATATATTTGACTTATAAGATTCTTTAGTTACATTCATTTTTTCTACTGCTTTTTTAAAGAATATCATATCTTGTAAAGCACCATACTTATTTACAAACGTTACCTTTTTAGGTTCGTATTTACATTCTTCTAAAATCTCTATGTTTATCGTTTTAACACCACTACTATCTGTAACAGTTATCTTGTCATTATTGAGAATAGAAATATATTCAACTTGGTCATCACTATCATTTGATGATAAATAAGTTATTGTACTTACTAATTGATTATTTACATAATATCGAACTGTTGGACTTGTAGCAGTATAAATAGGAATCTTTAAAGTATTATCTTCTAAAACAAATAATTTTCTATTTGTAATCATTAATGGAGATGGAGCAAATTCTTCTTCAAAATATCTATAACCATCAAACGCAATGATTGTATAAGCGTAATCAATAATTGATATGTTAGATACATTATAGCCATTTAATTCAAACCTAACCCATACACCTTGACCAATATAATTTCCATCAAACTCAACATCTAAATAATCTCTTATTAATTCAGATACTTCAAATGTTACTCTTGGATTACCAGTTGTTGGTGTAGTTGCTGATTTTCTTAAGGTGTATTGAGGATTTGTTGGTACATCTTGGTTTTTATCTCCAGTCCAAATATATATTTTTAATATTCCGTAAGACATACCACTTAATGATACGCTTTCAAAATGTGGACTTCTTGTGTTTATTGCCATTAGTTAATTGATTTTAATTTATCAAGGCTTAACAGTATATCCTTTCTGTAACCTTCTTTTAATATTGTTTTTATTTGTTCTTTAGTTTGTTCTTGTACTGTTTTAATAAATCCACTACCTTTATATTTAAATCTCTTAGAGATACCCCCATTAGGGTTTTTAGCATCTTTACCTGCTGGTGAATTACCAGATATACTTGCTGCTAAAACAAAACCTAAAGACTTCCAACTACTTTCATAAACCTTTCTAAACTTACCTGTAGACTTGTATTTTCCATCAACCCCCTTTTCATATTGCCTAAACATAGGTCTCATACCTTTAGTCTTTGCCCACTGAATTAAGTTATCGGACATCTTTTTACTAAACTTACCTTTATTGGTTATACCTTTAGATAAAGCATTTGCATACTGTTCCCCAAAGATGTATAGCTCATTATCCTCAACCCTATACTTAAAAGATTTATTTAAATTACCTGAAGCAGAAAATTCATCATTCTTAGCTTCTTGCTTTAGATTCTTTCTAATTAGCTTACCAACCTCTCTTAAGGCTAATTTTAGGTTCTCTCCTTCCATTAACAGATGCTTATGCCATTAGGAATCTCTATTGATATATTTACTGCCCAACCTGCTAATTCGTTGCTAAAACGTTCTTTAAATGGTTGTGCAACAGGTTGTGTTGTTACTTGATAATTCATCTCAAACAAATCACCTCTCATCAACTTCATTATTAAAGAGTTTATAACCTCAAACTGAGTATTCATAACGTCTTGTAAGTTATCGTTACCATAAAACAGTTCGTAATCAGATTTCTTAGTATTGTAGTCAACTATGTCTGCACAAAGTAACTTAATATCAAAAACAACTGTTCTTTCCTTGTAATTAGCACTATCTATTAACATATGCGATAATGGAAATATAGTCGTCTTATCTAAGTCAACATCACCTAAATCTCCGTAAGTAACAGTATTTACTGATGGGTTAGTTAATAACTCGTCTTTTATGACGTCTAATATGTCGTAAACGTGTGTCATCTCATTTTTTGTTTTAACATTCTACTTTCTAATTCTGATTTCTCTTTTACAAACTCTAAATACATTAAACATTGGTGTAAAGGGAGTTCTGTAACCTCTCCGATTCTTCTAACATCTTCTCTAGCGAGAGTAAATATTGCTTGATAGTCTCCCCATTTCTTACCGAATGCTCGTCCTGACGACCCTCCTGTTTCTTCTGTAATTCTTTGAGTGTATAAGCCATCGTATAATTCCCTAATTTTGTCGCTAAACGATAAAAAAAAACCCTTGCACCAAGTGCAGCGTCTAATGGAGCGTCTCTCATTACATCAGCCATATACTCTGTACCCTTGTAATCGTGTATAAGGTACTTATCTTTACTCTTGAACTTAATTGGTCTGTAAAGAACTGCCATTGCCTTATGGTAGTTATCATTATCAAACATATATTTCTCTAAATCTATAAACTCACCATAACTCATTTTATCAAAGTTAGGTATCAAACCAAACTCAACAACAACATCATCTGTACCTTTTAAACTAAACCTCTGAACCAAATCTGTTTTCTGATTAAGTAAGTTAGAGATGTGTTGTATAGTGCTATAAAACACCTCTAAGCCTAACTTGTCTATATCCTTAAAATCAATATTACAAAAGATGCTTAAAAGCTTCTTGTCTAAAAACTCAGTATCTTCTGCGTCTTTATTCTTTTCGTAAATATCAATATACCTTTGCCATTGGTTTAATTTAATACCTCTTAACGTAGCAGGTACTTCAAAACTGAAATCACTCATAAATAATAATCTTATATTAAGATAACTTAATTTATTTTTTTTGTGTTAATTTTTGCTATAATGAATAATTTTAGTTATATTTGCCTAAGAAGTATTGACTATGAATATTTTAGATGATAAGTTAAGTATTAGGTTTATGAAGTTTAAATGCTTAGACACTAATAGAATATACAGAGTAGTAGAAACCATCTCTACATTTGATTTAAAGAAGCCTCACTACTTCGATAAAGTTAAAGAATGTAAAGACACAGTAAAGAGAGATGATGGTGTTAGAAGGTCTTTTAAGAGGGAGCAGTTAGGTGAGAGGTTTAAGAATATAGAAGGAATAATAAGTAAATACTAAAATAACAATTATGAGTGAACAACAAATAACAAAAGAATCCATTTCGTACCTAAAGTCAGTACTACTATCTCAATTACTATTAGAAGCTAATGAGGAACTTGTAGCTACCAACAGGTATAAACAAAGCCTAAAACAACAACTAAACAGAACAAACAGTCTCTTAGAGCCTATCGTAAGAGAAGAGTTTGATAATATCTACAAGACAGACCCTGATATGGCAACGAATATACTAAACAAAGTAGAGTGTATTATAGATAAAATAGCATCATACCAGATAGAAGAGTTGATAATACTTGAATCTATTGTAGATAAATATGAGAACAATAAAGAATGGTTCTTGAAATATGCTGAATCTGATTTCCTAAGACTTGACTAATATGATTAATAAAATAATAAATATCATAAAGAATATTCCACTAACTAATTTAGTTAGAAAGAAGAAACTAACACCTATAGAAAGACTATCAAGTAGATTAGGATATATGGGAACTTCATTTATGATGATGTCTCCACACCTACTACCAGATAAAATAGGTATGATTACTTACGTAATAGCAGGTGTAATATCAATACCACAAGTATTCGTAGCTAAACAATGGAACTTAGTTGCAGTAAATTTAAACGTAGCAATAGCCTACATAATATTATATTTAACAAACTAAAACAATCATTATGAACAGAAGGAAACTAATACAGAAACTACAACAACTTATAGATAGATTACCTATAAGCAATAAAAGAAAAGAAGCTAAACAAGACCTACTAAGTCTTAAACTAAACAAAAGCCAATACCACGATATAATGATATTTGATAAGTATAAGAAAAATCTATAGTAAACAACTATACTATACTATTTATTTATAATACAACATTATAGAAAAACAAAAATTAATTATTTAGTTATATTAATATACAGAGTTGTAGTTCTCTTTAACCTACCAAACTTTAGTCATAATCGTAAGGCTATTGGTTCAGATACATTAAGTCTCCTTAGTAATTGCATCTATAACCTTTATAGTCTTCGTAGCACCCAATAGATATTCAAACTAACGAGCATACCAGTTATATCAGTTAACTAACTACTAACATACATTAAGATTATAGGAGGGTGCATATCTAACCATCGAGCATATAATTATATTTTCAAAATTAAATTACCTATTTATAACAAAAAGATATTAGACTATAATCAGTCTTGGACTAATTATTATATTTTCAAAATTGATATGTCAGTTTTAAACGAAAAGATATTTGACTTATGGTTGAATTCATCGAAGTGACATACTACACAATTTAAATCTCCATTCTACGTCATTATCTCTATCTATGTGGTATGCTAGTATACATTTAATATTTGAGTGGCTTAAACGTGCTTAAATTGAGTTTTGAATATCGGTTTAATTTATCAGAATATACCCTTATTAATTAACAGACAATTAAAAAAATAACTGCATAAAAAAATACTATTACAAAATTAATTATAATAGTATTAATTAATAGGTTAAAATGTAGTGTTAAACTTTTATGTAATTGTTTTCTGTTTCTGTAGACTTATAGCCGAATGAATGTATAAAGCCTTTGTTTAGGTTATTCATTAACTGTTTATATGTTTTCGTTTGTTTGGGTGATTTGCAAATCTTATTCATTACAATATGTTTTTCACCATACTTTTGATAATAAAAATAAAATTGATAATTTATTGATTGCTTCATATCTTAAAAGGTTATAGTGTTAAATTGTTTTTTTATACAACTAATAGCTTTAAAACTTTGAAACCTATTTTTGTATCGATACAAATCATTCGTTAAAATATAACTATCTATTTGCGTTCTATCTTGTGTTAAATTGTAACATATAAAGCCTTTGTTAGTTGTTTGCAATTTTCTGCTTAAGTTGTTGTTAATTTTTAATGTAAACATAATTTTTTATTTTAATAGTTAGTAATTACGAAGCCACTGGTGTCTTTCCTTGCCTTGCCTTTGGCTTTCAAACCTAAAATAACATTTTTAAATTTAATCATTTCGAGGTCGCTTCTGTCACCGTCAATAACTTTGATACCTTTGTATGTTTTAGGTAATTCATTACTAAAAACCGCGGCAACATTGATGCCTAAATTTAATGCTTCTATAGTTTCTTTTTCATTGCTTTCACTTTTGGAAAATGTCAAAGTATAATTTCTGTAATTCTGGTATCTTTTTGCACGTGCTAAACTTTTTGTATAATCGTAAAAATAAACTTTATCGTAATGCAACAAATCTACATTAAAATTGAAATGCTTATCCAATAAATATAAAAAATCAATGTCACTAGTACCGTTCAATCTAAATGCAATTTTTTCATTTTTATCACTTGCTTTTTTTATTTCCTTTTTTATTTCCTTTAATAATTGAGCTAAAAATGCTTTTTTATCACTAACAAAGTAATTTGCTTTATTAATACGTGACTTTTGTACATTTGAGAATATACCCATACCAGCAGAGTATAAACATACTTTTATACAATTTACTGAAGCGTCTTTGCATAATGTTATACCTTTATAATTTAAATTATGCGGGGCTAAATAAAGTATAAACGTTTTGATATCATTTTTAGATGTTTTAGCATTTGTACTTCCTTTTGAAAGTAGATTTTTTACTGGTTTGTAATGTTTTAAAGTTTCCATATTCTTTTAGTTTTTATAATATAATTTAATAAATTCCTGGTTTTTATTTTCTACTTCTTTTATATGTTCTTTTATTATAGAACTTAGTAAAACATATTCTTTACTATTATATTTTAACTGGTTTCTTAGTTCTAATAAATTAGAAAATGTATTGTCACTATTTAATATTTTGTTGTTTGATATCATTGTTTTAGTTTTAATTTAGTTTTAATTAATTATTAACTTTTTTTATGAAGTTTAAAGCCGATTTTTTAGTAGTGAAAAAAGCAAAACCGATGTATGTTGTATAATTATCTTTAAACTCAAAAAAATAATCAGTTTTATCTTTGTAGTAACTAAAATTAATAAAATGCTCACCGCGTATACTTTCAACCAGCACCGCATTATGTATTTTAATACCTGTAAAGTTAGGTAAAAATTCCTTTTTTAGTTTTTCGCTTAAATATTTCATAATATTCTGTATTTAATTAATTATTATGATACAAATATAATTATTTTTTTCCAATAAACAACAAAAAATAAAAAAAAATGTAAAAACAACACAAAAATAATTTTTCAACGTTTTTAGCTGATGTATCAAAACTTTAAATTTGAAGTATACTTTTAAAGTAATGAACGTGTACGCAACTACAATAATTTTTTCACATACACAAATAAATTTACTATTTATTTTCAGTCTAAATAAGCTATTTAGAAGCGTTCCAAATAACAAAAATACCCCCATCATATTAAACGACCCCCATTATATTAAACACAGGGTATCATATTAAACATCCCTCCATATTAAACAATCCCCATTATATTAAACATAAAGCAAAAAAAAAGCCTCGTTAAAGGCTTTCTTTGTTTTAATACCATTCTAAAAAATTAATAATTGAATCGTATTCACTATAGATTGATTCGTTATTATATTTAGACTCGTAAAACTCTTTATAGTATCCTTTAATGGATGGAAAGGCATCATCATAGGGTAACTCCTTTAGAGGATGTTTTGTGTCAGCTAACTGCGTTAAATTGTAGAATAAAAATTCGTGGTAATCAATCGTTATCATATCTTAATTGTTTCTTTGTTTATAAATGTCCTCCAATTTTTAATTCTTTGCAATCGTAACGAGTTTCGGTTTCACTACCTTGCTCATTAAAATCTCCATAGCATCCAAAACCAAAATCAAGTTCTGAATTAGATGTTGCTTCATCTATTTGCTCTTCCCATAAATCTTCATTCATAGATAAGTAGTAATCTAAATCATCAACATTGTAGTTATTTTCCTTAATCCAATCTTGATATATGTCTCTATCTATCTCTATTTCTATTGTTGCTACCTTGTGGTAGACATAACGTTGACTAATTTTTACTTTCATAATCTTATAAATTTATATTAATTGTTTTAAGTTCTTTTTTAATTACATTGGTCAATAGAAATTTGCTATTGATACCAAATTTTTTACGATGCCTTGTCAAATCATTTGTAAGAATCATCTTATCAAGATTGTTATTTGTTTCAGTATAGATGATAAAATCTTTTTTAGTAGTGTAGATTTGTACTGCTTTAAGTATGTTTATGTTCATATTATATAGTTTTATTGTTTCTATTAATCTTCAAATAATGTTTCTATCTTATACTGCACATCATCTATTCCACTTAAAATATCTTGTACATCATTGTGGTAATCATCATCATCGCTTTTAGTTAAATCCATTATAATTCTGTATGCATCATCCAATAATTCGATTGATGCTTTTATAGTCTGCTTTTTATTCTGTACAGTATTAGACGCTTGAGAACCTGCTTTATTAAGTTCATACCAATTATCAACCTCTCTTACTAATATATCATTATCATCTCTTGTCTCTATACTTCCAACAACATATTGTTCATTTGAGATACAATCACAAAGTATTTGGATTTGGTCTAAATCATCTTCTGCCACCCAATCTTTGCCGAATATTTTTTCTGCTTGTCTTTCTAAATTGTTTCTTCCAACAAAACCATAAGTAGATATGTACCTACCTTCTAAATTTACTTTCATATTATTTAGTTTTAATATTTTGACAGAATATCTCTGTCGGTTTCTAATTGTTTTTTACTTAATACATTCATCATTGGGGAAAAGTTTTCATCCCAAGAATAAAACTGATTATCATTTGTTTCGTCAATGCATCTTATTGATGTTACTTCTCTTGAAAGAAAGTCATCTCTTTCGATAACATTAAGAACTTTTATAATATCATCTGTCATAACATCTAATATAAATCTTGCCATAATATTTTGCTTTTAATAGATAACTTAATTGCTATCTGAGGCAAATATACATCTTTTTTTTAATTACACAACAAAAAAAATAAAAAACTTCACAATTTAACTTTTTTTATGAATTGCCATCTTTTAATACTATTCTAAATTTGTAACAGAACTTAATAAAGGAACACGTGCATACGTCTACAACAATTTTTTCATATAACAAAATAAATCTACTAATAAATTTTGGTATGAATAATAACGAGTTGCACCCCATTATATTAAACACAGGGTTACCCCATTATATTAAACATACCCCATCATATTAAACAAAAAAAAAGGGAGACAAAATTAATTGACCCCCTTCATATTAAACATTTTATTATTTACTTACAATGTCCTCTAATAATTTAGAAGTTAATGAACCTCTTCTACCTATTTTATAAATAGTCTTAGGTGTCAAGACAACTACTACACCATTTTCATTTAAAAATATATCGCTATTGTTAAACCAGTTAGAGTTTTCTTTATAGAAGGTAAGTGTTTTTTGTTGAGATGATGTAGCTTTCATATTTTCTGTTTTAATAATTAATAATATTCAAATGTAAAACAAATAAATGTAACTACAAAAACTTTAACATAAAATTACCTTATCACATAAACTCCAGAGTTTACTCCTTGCACTAAATACATTAATCCATAACGGATTGCATCCAAAAAATGATTAAACTTATCTATTGGCGCTTCACCCTTATCTTTCCATACATAGTTGTTTAGCTCTCTTATTATGCCGTGAGAACCTCTATCTACTATTATCTCGTAATCTTGCATAAGAGCAATACCAGATAATATACTACCTTTCTTTTTTATTGTAGGCTTTATATTAAGACCTAATGTTTTCATCTCTGATATTAAACGTGGCTCACTATTATCACAGATAATTAAATCCATACCACACTCTCTTCTATTCATACCTGCTATCTCAGATGTGTTTAGATTAGGTTTTCCGTAGATTTCCTTAACCCAAACCTTTCTTGCATTCTTATCTACCGAAATCTTCACAAGTGTCGTTAAATCGGCTGAAAATCCAAAATCTTGTCCATAGCAAGTAAGTTCTGTAGGAATAAAGTCTCCAACTCTCCATTTTCTTATAATAGTACCCTCTGCTTTCTCAAGCCAACCTCCTAATATTTGGTGCTGGTATTTATCTGGTCTCTTACGTTTCATCTCGTAAATTCTCTCTAAGAATGATTGAGATAAGTTCTTCTTATTATCTTTGTAAGTTGTATGAACATAAGTAACGTTACCTTTAATCATATTGGAAGCTGCCAATACGTTTTCATTTTGGAAGAACCTCTGATATATCCAATGCTCTTTAGTTGTTGGATTCAGTATAAGAATAACTCTGTTCTGTTTAGTTTGTGAACGTATAGAGAAGTCAATCTTATCAAATGTACCCTCATCTACAAGTTCCTCTGCTTCATCTACAACAAATGTAGTTATACCATTCAAGGATTTAAGTGCAGCAGTTTGGTTACCAGATGACGTTCTAATACCTTTAAATATTATAGAGCTACCTGTCTTTAGGTTCATAATCTCATCTTTAGTTATCCTAAAGTCATCGTGAACTCCCATTAAGTTAATCTTCTCAATAAATTCAGGTATAATAGATGTATGTGCTGACATCATTGTATAACGTGAGAACAGTATCTTATGACCTTGTTCATAGGTTAGGTTAAGTAAGAATACGTTTATACCAAACGACTTACCACTACCCCTACCTCCTGTAACAACAAAATACCTGCTATCATTCTTGAAAACAGGTATGTATTTTTCGTGTATGTCTATCTTACTCATCCTTTGGTGTTACGTCTATAATCTTATCTTTAATCTTCTTACCCTCAATACTATCTCCAAAAAAGTTAATCACAGGAGCATTAGGTTTCTTAGTAGAGGTTTCCTTGTCTTCATCATAAGCATAGTCCATAAGTAATTTCATATGATTGTAGCTACCTTCTTTTGCTTTCTCAGCTAAACTCTCAAAAGCATTTACCTCACTACCAAATACATTCTTGATAGCTTTCTTAGCATATTGCTTCTTACGATTCTTCTTAGCAGTATTCATTGCAGGTTTGTTAGACCTCTCTTTATCTGGTACAGGTAGCTTGGGAATAGATTTCTTTCTACTATTCCCTTTTCTACCATCTGTTGGCTTAATCTCTTGTGAATTACTCATATTATGATAACTAATGTGTTGTTGTTTTGTTTTTTACAAATCATCTAAGCACCAAATAGGTGTCATATCTCCAACCCAAGCAGAACTAACATTAAATTCAAAATACTCTAAAGCATCTTCTTCGGTCATACCATCTGACATAAGAATACTTATACATAAACTTTTAGAATATATTAACCTCATACTTTGGTTATCTAATCCAATTATAGCATTATCAAAACCATCGGCTTTTAATAAATCTTCTTCATCAATAATTTCCAATATCCTATCTAACATACATTTGTTTTTTAGCTATAGTAGTAATAGTTGTCTTGCTCACCTCTTTCAGCCTCGTAATAGTTCTTTGTAATCTCTATTTGGTACTCTAACAAGCCTGACAAGTAACCACATATAAAAGTAACATCTGCATCTGACAAAGGATAAACATCTTCTCCCTCTAATATGTCTATCCTTAGCACTTCGTTTATGTCAAGGAATAAGTCTATTGTATAATCTTCTCCCTCATAATAGATAGAAACCTCGTTAGGAAGTGGGTTCGAAGAAAAGCCTTCTGTTGAATATTCTGGTCTTATTGATAATATCTTATCCTTTAGTTGTTCTTTCATTGTTCTAATTGTTTTATTTTTAATCGAAGTGTTTCTATCTCTTTATAAAGCCTATCTTTAGTCCCTGAGCCTCTTGGTGGAGGTACTGGCTTGTCTTCTGCAAAGAATGCGTAGGTAGCTTCAGTAAGCCATTCTCTATGCTCTTCGTCTCCGTGAAGTACTCCATCTAAGTACTTCTCTATCAGTTCTACTGTAATCTCTTTAAATCTCATAATTATACGTTTAATAGGTTAAAAATAGTTTTATTAGTAATATTTAAGTTAAGTTGTCTCTTTGTCATATGCGAATCTCTGACCGCAATATAGAACATTTTATCGTTATTATCATACAAAACACCAACTTTTATTGCTTTAGCATAATCTTTATTAGAATCACCACCCTTCAATCCACCTCTTCTTCTACCCTCTGAGGTATTAGCAAACCTATGGAATATGGATGTAAAGTTAATTCTATCACTCATTTTGTTTATGTAAGAGTTAAACTGTTTTCTATGCTTAAACTTTTCACTTTGAATTGTGTTTATTCTATCTGTATTGCAAGGATAGTCTGATGACTTTAAAACATATTGACCATTACTATCTTTAATTTTAATCATAAGTTTAGCTATTTTGTCAAGGTATCTGTCATCATAACCAGCAAACCATTCTTTTTTAAGTTCCAATATTGAACTAACTTTATAAGAGTTACCTCCATAGTAATATTCACTCTTAGTGTTAAACTTGCTCTTGAATGAAAAGTTAGTAGCTAACCTCTTTGAGTTTTCTGAGAAACACTTAGATAAAAAATCCTCATTAACAACTCTATGGTCATTCTCATAAGCAGCTTGTAAAGCTATAGCTTCTGGGTCTGCTACAAATAAACAAGATGTGTTATTGTGATAACCACATATCCTACCTACCAAACCTTGAGACACAGATGCACAAGTTTTATAAGTCTCTACCACAAACCTAATGTATTCTTTTGCATCACCTAAATCAATACCAGCTTTCAATGATTGACATACAATTAATACAACTCTTTTATTCTTACATAGTATTTTAGCATCTTTTATTGACTCTGATATAGACGAGCCTCCGTTACCTGATACTGCAACAAAAACTTTAGCATAAGGAAATCTATTAGCTAAACTACGTTTTAAAACACTTGCAGATGCTCTTGAACGAACTCTAAGAATACCTAATCCATTCTTAAATGATTTTAAGTGATTAAGTACATTCATCATCTCATCGTTAACAATAACACCATAGTCTACCTTATTCTTTTTTCTAATCTTAGAATCTAACTCAGACAAGTATTCAAAGTTCTTAGAGTCTATAACGTTACCTGACTTTATTATATCTGAAACACCATAGTAATTACTTGGAACTTCCATCTGTATAGTATCATCAATAACACTACTGTTTATTAACTGGTAACCTGTAGCTCCAACCCATATGATAGTAACATTAGGACAGTTACTATGCAAGTCTTTTATAAATAAATCTAATCTTGACTCTTCACCTATACCAAAATGATTCTCATCAATAACAATGTACTTTATGTTAAGGTCTTTAACTATCTTCTTAGGATTAGGTTCTTTAAGTAAGTTATGTATCTTTATAGCTCTAATGTTGTTAGCAGCAACTTCTGCAATATAACTATTCTGATTAAACAAATGATTGTCCATCATTCCTGATGTCAATATAAAGTTGTCATTAGGAAGCATATTAGCTAAATGAATAATAGTTCCTGTCTTACCTGACTGTGTAGGTGCAACTAAGTGTATTCGTCTATTACCAAGACTAATTGAGTTAAACACTTTTTGTGCAGTTTTCTTTTGGTTGTCGTAAATTTTGTAATGTAACATAATTATTTATTTTATGGCAATCTGCCTGATTATTATACAAATCTACAATACTTTTTTAAAATGACAATACTTTTTAACAAATTTTAACATTTCTTTAACATTTACCTGTCTACCCTATCTTTACTTCTCAACAGTTCTATCTCCCTATTTAAGTAGTCTTGTGCCTTAATTAAGTCAAGTAGTTCATCGTGTTTCTTACCTGCTCTTGCAATATACTTGATGATATTACCTCTACAGAAGTTTAAATCGTAATCTCTTATAACATCTATGATGTCGTAATCTTTTCCGTTCTCGTAATGTGGTTGTGTTCCTCTCATAATTAATTCTCTTTGATTGTAACTATTATTTTTATTATCACTATAATAAGTATTGTTATAAATATTCCCATAATATATAATTTATTGATTAAAAACAGTAACCCTCCATAGAGGTTTCTCCTAAAAAAACTTGACATTCATCTTTAGTTTTCCAACTCCAAGATTTAATCCTTAAACTAACAATCTCTCGCACTTCTTCTCTTCTCTCCTCTGGAATAGTGTCTATAAGCACTTCTAAGGCATCTTTATCTTTGTTTAGTGTATTTGTATAGATATTCTGTTTAGAGTCGTTTAAACGCTTCTTTTGTGCTTGTTCTATTGTAAGAAACTCTTCAGCCTTATCATTAAAGTATACATTATATGTATTTCTAAACGATGCAAATGATTTATAGTAAATACCTACCTTTTTTACTGCGTGAGTTATAGATGAACGACCTTTTTGCACACCTCTTGTACTAAACCAATCAGAAATCATCTCATCAGTCATAAAGTTCAAATCTTTTAGTATTTTATAGAATAATGTTCGTGTAATCATTATCTCTGTCTTCCTTGAATTACTATTTAGCTCAATTCCTGTTAACTGTTCGTAATCTTTAGCTAAATCATCTGCTATTTGTTTATTATATCCTCTCATCTTGTTTGTTTTAATTTAATTTGTTATTTTCTTTTATTTTATCTATTTCTATCATTGTTTTAGTGAAAGTATTGGTCTCATACCAATCTAAAGCCTTTTTTATACCAGCACAAGCCAAATAATACTCTTGTTCCTCGTAATATTCTAAAATTTCTTCTAAAATATACTTAGGTAGACCCTCTTGAATCTCTATTATTGAATTCGAGAAGTATAACTCCACAATATACCTATCATCATCGCTTAATGTTTTCATAACAGTCTGTTTTAAGTGTTAGTAATGACTTAGCTTCATTAAACATAGATTTAGCATCGTCTCCATATATTTCCTTATACAATCTATAGGTTCTATTGACTAATGAATACTCATTTTTAGCCTCTTTAAACAACTTTTTAGCATAAGCCTTACCATACCCCTTACAATAGTTTATATTGTCAGCAGTATCGCCAATTATCATCTGATAGTAGAAGTTCTCATTTGCTTCTTGCTCTGAAATCTTAATTAGCTCTCTACTCTTATAGTTGTAGTTATAAAACCAACAGGGGAATTGTTTATAGTCTTTGTCTAATGACATTATAATTACAGAGTCAACACCATTCTTCTCTACCTCTTCTGCCCACAATGTAGCTACAACATCATCTGTTTCTACCCCATCACCATAAATTGAATCATATGCAAGTTTAACCATATCGTGAAGTAGAGGTAGTATCTCTGGTCTCTTCTGTGTTCTGTTTAACTTGTATGTAGGAGATATGTTCTTTCTAAAGTTATTCTTAGAACCATTACAAACGACAATCTCATCTATCTCTACCAATTCCTCTAAGAAGGAAATTAACTTATCAAAGCTATCCTCAAACTTATCGAAAGCTACATTTACATCAGTCTCAAATATATCATCTGGAGACTCTCTATCATCTTTCCTCTTAAAGCAAGAGGCATATATTAAACTGTCTGCATCAAATATTACCTTCATAGCTTGGTATTGATTTATTACTCTTAGGTTTTCTATAGACTCTTTTGTCATCAACCCATCCTGTAATTGGGTTTATATTGTTCTTCCAAAACTTGGTCAATCTTTGTTGTTTAGTTCGCTTCATAATGTTTTATGTTTTATTTAAAGCAAATCTACAAAACTATTTATAAACTTGCAAGTACTTTTTAAGTTTATTAACTACTCCTGATATACAAGGAGAGCAGCTTGTGTTAGTTTTCTGATTGGTATTGAAGATGTTATTGTGTATGGTAATCAATCTTACTTTCTGCTCATTAGTTATTTTTCTTGTATTGCTATCTACAAAATCACTTAAGTAAGTATAATCATCTTCTGAGATACAGTTTATCTTTTTATAAGTAAACAATTTGTTTAGCTTAACTTGTCTCTCATCACAACCACAATCCTCACCAGCTATAAACTTGACTAACTTGTCTACTCCTGTAGCCTTAGTAATCTTAGCTACTGTATCACCTACACCTTTTGATTGTGCTTCTACATTCTGCTTTAACTTACTGTAGTCTTCACTTCTCTTGGATGCTTTCCATTCTTTGTACTCTCTGTAGTCTTTAGACCTCTTGTCTATAGTTTCGTAGTATCCTTGTTTCTCTAATTCTAAATAATAATTATCTGGTCTCATATCTTGTCAAAATCTTGGTTAAAGTAATCTATTAAATCTTCTGATAAATGTTCTCTTAATATAGCTTTTTGGTTTAGTATAGAATTATGTATGGAAGTTAATCCTATCTTAGCACCTTTAGATATTGCTCGTAACGACAAGCCTTGTATAAAGTATAACTCAAACAACCTCTTGTCATAAACAGTCCAATCGGATATTATATTTTCTACTTGCTTCATTATAGCACTAAACGCATCGTCTTCTGCTATATCATATGGTGATTCAACAACCTCATCATTCTCTAATATCTCATAGAAAATACTATTTCTTTTATCTTTTAAATAAGAATAGTAAAGGTTTCTCAATGTAATCCATACAAAGTACCTGTTAACATCATCCTTATACATAATCCTACTCTCATCTTTCACAAGTCTGTGCATCCTCAGATACATATCTTGAACTAAGTCTTTAGCAACATCAGTCTTACAACCTAAATTCACTAACATCTTAATCCACAGCTCGTGATGAACTGCTAACTTTTCTAACATTAAATTTCTTTTATAATTATTTCAACTCTTGGGTTCTCTCTATCTAATTCTGTCGGCATTATAGTCTCTTTCTTTACATAATCATCATTATCATCTTCCCAACAACCATACTCGGTTATAGAGTCTAATAAGAACTTACTTACTACACTAATTACATTCATCTTGTCTAAGCGTCTTTTAGAGCCTTTATAGACCTTATAAGTTACCTCAACAGGTGTTTGTATAGACAAGCCTTCTAACTGCTCTCTAAGAGCCTCTGAATAGGCTTTCTTGGCATCATTACTTATTCTATGATGTAAGTTCCTATATGTATTCATATTCAAAGCAATCCTCTTATCTTTAACAGTCTTTCTTGGTAGCGTTACAAATAAAGGGGATATTATCTTATGCTTCATATTCTATGTATTTAGCCATTGACTCAGGTAGTTCATAAGAATACTTATCTATCTTACTGTTGTCATTAAAATCTGTAGTCTTAGGGCATTTAAAGGCTTTTACAGGTGTTTTAACGATAGATGATATGTTCTTGGATATATTGAATACCCAAACTCCTTTTTCGTCTGTTACAACGTATAAAAACGTCTTTCCTTTTATTTGTGCTTCTTGATAATTTCTATACATTTTCATAGCTTCAATAATTTTATCAGAATAATACTTTCTTCTATTCTTTATTTCAACTATGTAATTAACGTCAAAAGCATCGTAACAACTATAAGTGTCCGATGCTAATGAAAGGTTAATACCTTTAATGTTATTTAATAAATCTATAGTAGATTGCTCTGTCATTACAAGTCCATCTTTACGTTAAAAGCAGTATGACCACCTAATACAATACCGAGACCAACTGCTTCTTTCTTACCTCCTTGCATATATCCCATAGCATATGATTTACTATCTATACCACAACCTACTGCCATACCGAAGATAGCTCTTGTCTTACCAAACATCCATTCACAATAAAAGTCTGTATGGTAGTGTCCAGATACAGTAGACACCATATCTCTTTTTGCAGCCATTCTTGCTTTACCACTTTTATCTCCGTGAACATACCTAACACCATCGTAATAAACCTCTGTTACAAAGTTCCAATTAGGTGTCTCTAATACCTCAGAGAATTCCTTAATCCATTTACTTGGAATGTTAGATGATTGTGCTTTACGGATAATAATTCTATCGTGATTACCTAAAGTAACATCTGCATCTGGAAATGCTTTATACCATTTAGCTAATTTCTTTACGGCTTGTTCTAACTCAAACTTACCTCCCATACCATCTGCCGATGATTCGTGATAGCTTGAATAATGATTGTCAATAACGTCTCCAATAAAAACAACCTTGTTACAGTTATGTATAGCATACTGTTCTTTACAGAAATCTAAATAACCATCTAAGCAAAATGGCTCGTGTAAATCACCTATAACAAGAACTCTGTTCTCTACTTTAGTTAGGTTCTGGTAGGCTTTTAATATCTTACCTTTTAATCTTGGTCTAAAATCTTTCATAATTATATCTTATGTTATAAATATAATGCTTATTGCATAGTTTTTATTAGAAAGTTATTAACATACTTATTAGAAAGCAAGTATTTCGTCAGCACTAATTATCTTAGGTAATCCGTTTTCATTTAACATAAAATCAAATGATTCAAATGGTGTGTTTCTACTCCTCTTACAAGATACTGTTATACAACCAAACTTATTCTCATCTTTTTCTAATTGTATTTGTGTCTCTGCTTTCTTCTCTAAGAAACTACCTAAGTGTCCTGTTGGTTTATCTGAACCAAAGTTACTATGGATTACAGTTACAATATGACAATTATAGACAGTTGACCAAGCCATTACTTTTTGTACAATTAAATTAGACTCCTCTAAATTATTGGCATCGCTCACTAAATCTGCAATTCCGTCAATTACTATTAAACCTATTTCTCTACCTTCCTCTCTCATACAATCTAAGTAATACTGTATAAAATCTATCCTATCTTTATACCCTATTTTTCTTAAAGCAAATGTATGGTAGAAATCTAAGTTCAATCCCTTGTTCATCCATTCTATTCTTTTAAACACTCTCTGTGAGTGCCAGTCCCCTTGCTCTGTGTCAAAGTGTACAAAGTGTTTATTACCTCTAAAAGAACTCATACCTTTAGTAAAATCGCCATTAGGGTTACAGAATGCTGAACCTAATAAACTAACAAAAAATGTCTTCATTGACTTTGGAGGTGCTTGTATGAAGCTAAAGTTACCATAAGTTCCAATAGGTATAGGAAACTCCTTAACACTACCATCTTTAGTAACTACCTCTTTGTTCTTAAAGCTAATTGCTACAGGAGGATGTTCTATCTTTTTATTTATATCTATAGCACACTCTTCTTCTATAGATTGCATATACATTATGTGGTCGTTATGTTCTTGTAATTCTTGTTCTGTCATATTTTTTGTTTTAGTTTACATTATTGTATCCATCCATCATTAATAGCTATTTCTTTAGATTTAGGTAAAAGATGTATTACATTGTTTTCTATTGATAATATTTTCCATTGTCCTTTAGGTAATTTCATATAAGAAATATCGTCAAACAAAATAATTTTACCATCCTCAATAGTAGATATTACTTCTTTTCCTTTTGGAACATCTATACTAAGTGTTTTTATAATTTTTGTCATTTTTTTATTCTTGTTTTGTTTATTGATAAATAAAGGGAGGCTTTCGCCTCCCAATAGTTTAATTAAAATGGTAAATCGTTAGTTGCTAACTCCTCTGTTGGTACACCAATATCTGTTGCAGGTGCATTAGCTCCTGCTTTAAATACTTTCCAAGCCGAAAGACTCACATAGTACTTACCATTGTATTCATTACCTCTGACGTTGAAACTTACGTCTACAGATGCTCCTACTTTGTTGTACTTGATAAAGTCATCTACCTTATCTTGTACGATTTCAAACTTAACATCTTGAGGGTACTTCTCATCATTTGTTGTGATAACAAATTCTACTTTCTGAAATCCAGAGTCAAATACTTGTTTCTCTCCGATTAATTTAATTGTTCCTGTTAATTGTAAACTCATAATTCTAATTTTAATTTAATTGTTAATATTTATATTCCTACTTCTATTCCGTTATCTATGGTCTCTATAATGTGTCTAAACACACTTCTCTCTTGTTCACCTGTTACATCTACTCCGTTTAAGATAAGTCTGTAATGGTCTTCTTTACCTGTGGCTTTTAATTCTATGCTATTCATATTATTTAATTAAGATTTCTTTAACTTGTTTTGACATAGTGTATCTCGCCTCTACTGCTTCCATAGAACCACCATCCTTTAAGTATTTCTTTACTTTATCAAACTCACTACTTGTTTGTGTTAGTACAGTCTTAGTACTCTTAGAATGATTGTTTGTAGCATCACTATCTTTAGTATCGTCTAATAACAATAAGTTACCTAAAGCATACTTCTTAGCGTAAGATGAGGCAGCTCCTGTTCTCTGTGGCATCTGCATACCTTTAGATTGGAAGTCTATAATAGCTTGTGCAGTAGATGATACTGAACTCTCTCTATCTATAGACTCAATGTCTATAATCTTAGCTTCTGAATCTACACAAACGTGGTCTCCTAATTGAACTAACTTATCGTTAATCTTAAATACTACTTTGTACTTCTCTTCGTAAGGTTTAATCGCTTCTAAGATGTCCTCTGCTGAACGATAGTTGTACTTACCAAAATTGTTTCTTTGGTTCTTAGGTGCTTTTAGCTCTAATTGAATTCTCTGTAATTTTTCTAAAATGGTCATAATTTACTCGGTTTTTAATAATTCGTTTTTAACTATTTGTTTGTACTCTTGTGGGCAATCCTTATCTGTTAGTTCAAAGATGTAGGTTTCATACTCACCTACCTTAGTCTCTAATTCAAATAATCTTTTCTGTAATGCAGTAATCTGTGCATTTTTAAAGTCTATTAAGTCTTTCATTATTTAGTTGTTTATATTTACGTTTAATCCTAAGTAGTTTCTTGTACCTCTTGCTGGTATCTTTACTTGGTAGTTGATTCTAATATCAGTTAAATTACTGTCTTGTTCTAAATGATACTCTATCTGTTTCCTTAACTTCTCCCAAGCAGAGTCGTTTATCGTTTTAATACTATTACTTTGTTCCACCATTGCTTTAATTTAATTATTAATATTCTCATCTGTTTAATTGTTCTATGCAAACATACAAATAATTATTTAATAAAATGTTAAAGAAATGTTAAAGTTAAAAAAGGAGAGGCTTTTACACCTCTCCATCATTAAAAACAAACATATAATAATAAAAACAAAAAAGAAAATTAAACGCAAATAAACTCAGGGTCTTTTAAATAGTTATCTGTATCGAAGTATATCCAATCATTAGTAACTTGTATTCTCTCTATTCCATATTGAATAAGACCCCTAATCATCTTAAACCTCTTAGTCTTGTTGATACACCTAAACTTAATTGACTTACCAACTCTATGACCACTATTACTTGGTAGTGCTATCTTATCAGCATAAGTCTTACTCGTATACCCTTGAAGTATGAATCCTGACATTCTATCTTTCCTAAATACCTCATCTAATATGAAAACTGGTTCACTTTCCATAAAGTATTTTCCACTACCCAATTTGTCAGGACTATCAAACATACTCCACTTTAAAACAGATAAACCTTCGCAATCCATTTCTTCAGTATAGGAATCAGTATAATCAACCTTATGTAAAGAAAAACTATATTGTTTTCTTTTATATTCCTTAGACATATACAAATATAATCATTATAGGACAAATAAAAAACTTTTTGTTAATAAGTATGTATTTTTTTTATTGAATAGGGGTCAGATATCTTATATTTATTTTTATACTATAATAGTATTATTTTTAAATATAATATTAATTATTATTATTATTTTTTTATAATTATTTTTATAATAGTGAAGTATTAATAAATTACAAAGTTATATATTTTTTTTTAAATAACCTAATAAAATATAATTTATTTTTTAAACGTAATGTTACCTGCTATCTTTTCAGCACTTCGACCAACTACATATCCTCCAATACCTAACTGTAATAAGTTCCAAAACTCATTCTCTAAAGGAGGAATAGGTAAGTTAAATAAAGGTGCAATGAACTTAACGTAGATAACTATAAAGCCAAATGCTAACATAAGTATTGGTCGCCAACTTCTCTGTAACCAATTACCATTTGCTTCTGTAACAATTATTTCTGTTTGTAGTTTCTGTAATTCTAATTGTTGTTCTTGTAGTACCTTAAATATCTCATTCTTGGCTTTTAAGCGTTCTTCTTCTGTGGTAAATAGTTTGTCTATCGCATTACCTATTTCTTTAATTACACCACCAGTAAACCAATTTAGTATCTTTTTCATCTGTATAAGTTTAGTTATTTACCCTTGTTCGATTAACGAGAGTAATTACTCCCATCGTACTTGTATTTGACCAAAGAATAAAAACAGATTAAGTTCTGAATATTCAAATCCTTTCTCTGGTTCGTGATACTGCCATCCTAACATCATTGCGTTAGGCACTAATAAAATTAAGTTTATTTCCATAATCACTTTTAGTTATAACTATTAGTTAATATAATCTTGATTTCTTATCATATTAAATCCCTTTTGTAAAGAGAATTAATTTTTTTATACTAATAAGTCCAAATTACATTACTCGCTTTTTCTTTGTCATCATCTACGTGGATGAATGAACTTGCAACACCTATCCTATTAAATCCAACTCTTATTAGAGCATTTAAGACAATATATCTTGTACTGCTATCATTTGCCCTTATATCTACTGCAAGACCTTTTA
>Ga0228603_1000010_pt1 | contig 51625 bp, 50 predicted proteins | sample 3DmetaG_FD_182711 | JGI IMG/M metagenome (GOLD analysis project Ga0228603, IMG submission 182711) | Seawater microbial communities from Monterey Bay, California, United States - 3D | ecosystem: Environmental > Aquatic > Marine > Coastal | place: USA: California | collected 2016-11-09 | reverse complement strand
ATGGTACTGCATTTATGTGGGAGAGTAGGTCGCCGCCTTTCTTTATACTGAACAAATTCAGTAAATATAAACCTCATATCATAGATATGAGGTTTTTTTATAAACGTTATTTTACCTTTATTGTAATAATAAAGATTATTTTCGTTACTATTCTAATGGATGTTTATTTATTGATCGATGGCTCATAAGAATTTTTATCTTTTTATTTTTCTATTTTACATCTCTTTTATAAAGGGACAAGTTGGAGGTGAAGAAATATATCAGTTCTTAAATTTACCAACTGCTGCTCGACAAGTAGCTTTAGGAGGTGAAGTCTTAACTCTTGTGGACGATGTCAACCAACCGATTTGGAATCCATCCGTCATAAACTCAGACCTTAGTGGGAAGCTTTCAGCCAATTATACGAGTTATCTAGCAGGAATAAATATAGGATCTGTATCTTTTGCTAAGGAAGTAAATAGGAGATTTGGAACACTTCATGGAAGTATTAAATACATTGATTACGGTTCTTTGATTGGTTCTGATGAACAGGGAAATGAAACAGGTCAATTCAATGCAAGAGATATTGCGATTTCTATTGGATACGCAATTAATATCCCAAAGACCCACTTTTTTATTGGATCAAATGTTAGACTTATCAACGCAACCATATCCAATTTTTCTTCTGTTGGAATCTCTTCAGATATCGCAATTCTTTACAATAATCCTTACAAAAATTTTGTTGTAACGCTAGTTGCCAGAAATTTAGGAACACAACTTCAAACATTTAATGGAAAAAAAGAAACATTGCCCTTTAAGATAGCTTTGGGGGGTTCTTATTTATTAGAACATGTTCCTTTAAAATGGTATCTTACCCTAAATAACATACAACAATGGGATATTTCTGTCGCTAACCCCTCAGAAAGGATTACAGATTTGGAGGGTAATGTGATCGATAAAAATATTGGTTTTATAGCAAATGCTTTCAGACATTTGATCGTTGGTGCAGAGTTATTCCCAAAGAAAGCCGTTAATTTAAGGTTGGGATATAATTTCAGAAGGGCGGCAGAGCTTAAATTACAGAATGTAAGAACTTTTAGTGGTTTCTCTTTTGGATTTGGAATCAAAATGAAGAAACTTAAATTAAATTATGCTTATTCTAAGTTCCATTCTGCAGCCAATGCAAGTACGTTTAGTTTATTAATAGATGTAGATAACGCAAGATAAAATGAGTAAATTAATTATTATAGCAATAGATGGGTTTTCATCAACTGGAAAAAGTACGATTGCTAAATTATTAGCCAAAAAATATAATTACATATATGTTGACTCCGGAGCTATGTATAGAGCCGTTACTTTATATGCTAAAGAAAATCAATTTGTGGGCATCAATTTTTTGCATACAAAACAGTTAATTTCAAATCTTAAAAATATTTCACTTTCTTTTAAGTTTAATAAGAGTCTTGGTTTTTCAGAAATGTATCTTAATCATAAGAATGTAGAAAAAGAGATTAGATCTTTAGAAGTTTCTCAACTAGTAAGTAGGGTTTCTGCTATTTCTGAAGTAAGAAGAAAGTTGGTTCAAGAGCAGCAATTAATGGGTTTGAACAAAGGGATTGTAATGGATGGTAGAGATATAGGAACCGTTGTTTTTCCGGAAGCTGAATTAAAATTATTTATGACAGCCACTGCAAACGAACGAGCTTCAAGACGATATAAAGAGTTAATTGAGAGAGGGGATGAAGTTCAGTTTAGCGATATTCTTTTTAATGTACAGGAAAGAGATAAATTAGATTCAACTAGAAAAGATTCTCCATTAGTTAGAGCTAAAAATGCCGTAGAATTTGATAATTCTACTATGGACATTGATGAACAATTTGATAAAATTTGTGATTTAGTAGATCGTGTAATTTTAAATAAGAGTTAATTTCGTTGAGTATTGGTGTAAAATTGAGTTAAAAAAATTAGGGGATATTTAAAAATTTGTGAGTTTGTAGAGAAATTTTCCATTTCGGATTTTTCATTACATAGTTGACAATTTCCTCCGTCATTTTTTCTTTTTTACTCCATTCTGGTTGTAAGAAAAGTTGGCAATTCTCTCCCACTTTAGCAGCTTGTTGCTCAGCAAAATCAAAATCACTTTTATTGTGAATAATCATTTTTAATTCATCTGCATGGGGGTATACTTCGTCTAATGGAAGTTTAGTTTTCTTTGGAGACAGACAAAACCAATCCCATTCTCCTGAAAAAGAATACGCTCCAGAAGTTTCTATATGAGTTTTTATATTGTTTTTTCGCAATAGATCTGTAAGGTAATCCATAGACCACATTAAAGGTTCTCCTCCAGTAATCACCACTGTATTAGCATATTTTTTTACGTTTTCAACAATGTTATCGGCTTTTGTTGGTGGGTGTAAGTTTGCATTCCAACTTTCTTTCACATCACACCAATGACAACCAACATCACAACCACCCACTCTTATAAAATAAGCAGCAGTACCGGTATGAGAGCCTTCTCCTTGAATTGTATAAAATTCTTCCATCAAGGGTAGCATTATCCCTTTTTCTACGTACTCTTTTGTTTTTTTATCCATTTATATTCAAATCAACCAAAAAGGTTTTAAAAGTACAAAGGTAGTTTTTTGATTATCAAGAATAAAAGGAATAATTAATTAATTCTAAAACGTTTAAAATCAAATGATTTTTGTAGATTTGCACTCCTTTTTACGATAACAGATTTAAAAAAGGGAATTAAAAAAACAATTTATAAAAACAACTCTTTGCGTTTTTATCGTTAAAAATCTGATTAACAATAAGATACAAAATTATTTTCAGAAATGTCTGAAGAAACAAAAAACACTGAAGAGCAAGTAGTAGCTACTGAAGTACAAGAAACGGTTGAAGAAACTGTAAATCCACAAGAATTTTTAGAAAACTTTAATTGGCACAAATACGAACAAGGTATTGAAGCTGTTGATGAAGAAAAATTAAAAAGTTTTGAAGAAGCCTTAGAAGGAACTGTTGGTTTCGTAAATGAGCGAGATGTAATAGAAGGAACTGTAATCAGAATTACTGATAGAGATGCAATCATCGATATCAATTCTAAATCTGAGGGAGTTATTTCTTTAAATGAATTCCGTTATAACCAAGGATTAGCAGAAGGAGATAAGGTAGAAGTATTAGTTGACAAAAGAGAGGATTCTTCAGGTCAATTAGTATTGTCTCACAAAAAAGCAAGAGTAATTAAAGCATGGGAACGTGTAAACAATGCTCATGAAACAGGTGAAGTAGTTAATGGTTTTGTGAAGTGTAGAACTAGAGGGGGTATGATTGTAGATGTTTTCGGAATTGAAGCATTTTTACCAGGTTCTCAAATTGATGTGAAACCGATTAGAGATTACGATCAATATGTAGAGAAAACAATGGAATTCAAAGTGGTAAAAATAAACCACGAATTTAAAAACGTTGTTGTTTCTCATAAAGCACTTATTGAAGCAGATATCGAATTACAGAAAAAAGAAATCATTAGCCAACTAGAAAAAGGACAAGTATTAGAAGGGATTGTTAAAAACATTACTTCTTACGGTGTATTTGTTGATTTAGGGGGTGTAGATGGATTGGTTCATATTACTGATTTATCTTGGTCTAGAATCAATCATCCAAATGAAGTCGTTGAATTAGATCAGAAATTAAATGTAGTAATCTTAGATTTTGATGATAATAAATCAAGAATCCAACTAGGATTAAAACAATTATCAGCTCACCCATGGGAAGCTTTAAACAACGATTTAAAAGTTGGAGATAAAGTTACAGGGGAAGTTGTTGTTTTAGCTGATTATGGAGCATTTGTTGAAGTAGAGCAGGGTGTAGAAGGATTGATTCATGTTTCAGAGATGTCATGGTCAACTCATTTACGTTCTGCCCAAGATTTCGTGAAGGTTGGAGATAAAGTTGAAGCTCAAATTTTAACTTTAGACAGAGAAGATAGAAAAATGTCTTTAGGAATCAAACAATTACATCCAGATCCATGGACAGATATTACAACGAAATATCCAATTGCTTCTAAGCATACAGGTACTGTTCGTAACTACACTAATTTTGGAGTGTTTGTAGAATTAGAAGAAGGAATCGATGGTTTGGTATATATTTCTGATTTATCTTGGACTAAGAAAGTGAAACACCCATCAGATTTTGTAACTGTTGGTGATCAACTAGAAGTTCAAGTCTTAGAATTAGATGTAGAGAATAGAAAGTTAAACTTAGGTCATAAACAAACTCAAGAAAATCCTTGGGATGCACATGAGGCTACTTACACGATCGGTTCTAAACATGAGGGAACAGTTAAAGAAAAGAATGATAAAGGAGCGGTTGTAATTTTTGCTGATGGAGTAGAAGGTTTTGCACCAACAAGATTCTTAGAAAAAGAAGATGGTTCTAAGTTAGAAAAAGGAGACACAATCGAATTTATAGTTTTGGAATTCTCTAAAGAATACAGAAGAGTTGTTGTATCTCATACATCTTTATTTAAAGAGCAAGAAAAAAGAAATGTGAAAGCAGCAGTGAAGAAAGCAGCTGAAGCAGAAAAAACTACCCTTGGAGATATTGGTGGTCTTGCAGATCTTAAAAAGAAAATGGAAGCTGGAAATAAAAAGAAATAAGTTCTTTTTACAACAGTAGATATTTATAATCTTTCAAAAGCCGTTGCAATTTGTAACGGCTTTTTCATGTGCTAAATTTGTTTTAGCATTGGATCAAATAATTTATCTTTGTTCAAAAAATAACGATGACTTTAATAAAATCAATCTCTGGAATTAGAGGAACCATTGGTGGTAAAACTGCCGATAATTTAACACCCATCGATGCTGTAAAGTTTGCTGCTGCCTATGGAGCTTTCATAAAGCAACGAAATAAAGGAAAGGAAAAAATAACCATAGTTATTGGTAGAGATGCTCGTATTTCTGGTAAGATGATTTCTAGTTTAGTTGCAAATACATTAGTGGGCTTGGCAATAGATGTGATAGATATTGGTTTGTCTACGACTCCAACAGTTGAAGTTGCTGTTCCAATGGAGCAAGCAGATGGAGGTATTATTATAACCGCTTCTCATAATCCAAAACAGTGGAATGCTCTAAAATTGTTAAATGAGCAAGGAGAATTCTTAAATGGAGCAGAGGGTGAGCAAATTTTAGAGTTGGCAGAAAATGAAGATTTTGAGTTTTCTGAAGTAGATGATTTAGGAACCTATACAGAGAATTCTTCCTATGTTGAAAAACACATACAAGAGGTTTTAAACTTGGAGTTAGTAGATGTTGAAGCCATTAAAAAAGCCAATTTTACCGTAGTTGTAGATGCTGTAAATTCTACAGGAGGGATATTTATTCCTGCCCTATTAAAAGAATTAAATGTAACTTGTATTGAGTTATACTGTACGCCAAATGGTCAGTTTCCTCATAATCCAGAACCTTTAAAAGAACATTTGACAGATATCTCTGAATTAGTAATTAAAGAACAGGCCGATTTTGGAATTGTGGTAGATCCAGATGTAGATCGATTGGCCTTGGTTTCTGAGGATGGCTCTATGTTTGGTGAAGAATACACTTTGGTTGCTTGTGCAGATTATGTTTTAGGAAAGTTGGGTGGAGGAAATACGGTTTCTAATTTATCTTCCTCAAGAGCTCTAAGAGATGTCACTCAGCAACACGGTGGTACGTATACTGCTAGTGCAGTTGGTGAAGTGAATGTTGTGCATAAAATGAAAGAAACCAATACGGTAATTGGAGGAGAAGGAAATGGAGGAATTATTTATCCAGCATCACATTATGGAAGAGATTCTTTAGTGGGTGTTGCCTTGTTTTTATCCCATTTAGCAAATAAAAAAGTTTCTTGTAAAGAGTTGAGAGATTCATATCCTAGCTATTTTATGAGTAAGAATAAAATACAGCTTACTCCTGAGATCAATGTTGATGCTATTCTAGAAACAATGGCTTCTAACTATAAAAACGAAGAAGTGAATACTATTGATGGTGTGAAAATTGATTTTATTGATCAATGGATACATTTGCGAAAATCGAATACAGAACCTATTATTAGAATTTACACTGAAGCGAAGTCTCAAGAAGCAGCAGATACCCTAGCGATTAGGTTTATTAATGAAATTAAACAGATAATTAAATAATATAATATACTTGAAAGCTAATTATATATGTACACTAGTTTTGCTGTTGAATATTTCCTTTATTCAAGGACAGCAGAGGGATGATGTAGCTCTAAAAAACAAGCCAACTAATAAAGGTAAATTTTTTGCTCATTGGGGATGGAATTGGGCTAGTTATTCCGATTCTGACATTCGATTTAAAGGAGAAAACTACGATTTTGTATTGTCTGATGTAAAAGCACGTGATACTCCATCAAAATTTTCTTTTAAAAAATATTTCGGAATCACAAATATAACCAAGCCACAAACAAATTTTAGAATAGGGTATTTTTTTAAAGAAAACTATACTATATCAATTGGTGTAGATCATATGAAATATGTTGTAAATAATGATCAGTTTGTGACCATCGATGGAACCATTACTATTGGTAATTTGAAATATGATGGAATTTATAACAATCAGAAAATTCAATTAACCGAAGATTTTTTACGATTAGAGCATACAGACGGATTAAATTATTTAAATATTGAACTAAAACGTTTTGACAATATTGATCATTGGTTTGGTTTCAACTCAAAAAATTTACAAGTAAATTTGACTGAAGGTTTTGGTGTTGGAGTGTTATATCCGAAAACAGATACTTCCTTACTTGGAAAAGAAAGACATGATGATTATCACTTGTCTGGATGGGGAGTTTCTGCTATCGCAGGATTGAATGTTACTTTTTTAAAGCATTTTTATATTCAGTCTGCATATAAAATAGGTTATATTGATATGCCAGATGTTAAAACATCATTAAATACTCTAGAATCTGCCTCACAAAGTTTTTTCTTCTTTGAAAATAACATCGTAATTGGTGGAAAATTCAGGTTGTTTTAGAAAAACAATATGAGTGATAATGTTTTATGAGCTTGGCTTAATTTTAAAAACTTACTGAAATTCTTTTGGAACTTTATCTCGATGCTTAAAACGTCTGTGAGACCACAAATAGAACTCGGGTTGAACCTTTATATTTTCTTCAGTTAATTTTGTGTATTTGTCTGTAAGTTGATAATCATCAAATTCTTTTGGTGTATCGGTTATTAGTTGAAATTCAGTTTCGTAATATCCTCTTTTTATTTTTCTGGTGACATAATTAATAACGACCAAATCGAATTTTTTAGAGAGCATTTCAGCTCCAGTATGAACCGGTACTTTGATATTGAAAAATTCTCTCCAATAGTATGTTTTATGGGGTTGAGGAGATTGGTCACTTAATAAAATATAAGCTCCTTGTTTATTATCGTTCATGTTTTTTTGGATTCCTCTAACGGTATCAGAGGTTTTATAACCAATCACACCAAACTTTTCTCTTGATTTCCGTACCCACTTTTCAAAGTACTTATTATTTAATTTTGTGTAGGCTCCGTATACATCGATATCTAATACCATAGAGATGCCAAAAGACCATTCCCAATTTGCTTGATGTGCTCCAACCAAAGCAATATTTCTTCCTTCTTTTACATATGCATTTACTAACTCTGGATTTTTGTAGGTGTATCGTTTTGAAAGTTGTTTTTTAGAAATTGAAAAAGCTTTTACACTTTCCATGATTAGATCTATAAAATGTTTAAAGAATTTCTTAGAAATAATCCTCAATTCTGCCTCAGTTTTTTTGGGAAAGGATAGTTTTAAGTTTTCTAAAACAACTTTTTTTCTGTATCCAGTTACATAAAACATAAATAGATAAATAATATTAGATTTTAGGTATAAAATCCTCATGGGTAATCTCGAAAAAACCCAAATTAATGGATACGCAATTGCAAAAACAATAAAGTTCATAAATACTATTTGGTTTCCGCAAAGATCGTATTTTAATTTAAAATGGAATAGAATTAGTTGGCTGTTTTTATTATGTTTGTGCTATGATGAATACGATAAATCAAGCAGTTTTTATTATTATAATGGCCAATGTTTTATTTTCCATGAAAGGCTTCAAAGAACATGCTTTCTTTACTAAATATAAATTTCAGATTGGAAGCATTTTGTCTGGAGAAAAAATCAGACTTCTTACTTCAGGTTTTTTACATGCGGATTGGGTGCATTTGGGTTTTAATATGTATGCTCTATATCTTTTTGGAAATATTGTTCAAGCTTTTTTAGGGGCTCCCTTCTTTTTAATTATTTATTTCGGTAGTTTGTTAGCTGGAGGCCTATATTCTCTTAAATATCATCGCGACCAACCCTATTATAGTGCCGTAGGAGCTTCGGGTGCTGTTTCTGGTATCGTATACTCTTCAATTCTTTTATATCCTGGTATGGAGTTGTTTTTATTTTTTATTCCCATACCAATTCCTGGATATATTTTTGGAGTAGGCTACTTGTTGTATTCAATTTATGGAATGAAAAAACAGTTGGGTGCTATTGGTCATTCTGCACATCTAGGTGGTGCAATGGGTGGTTTTTTGATCACGCTTTTATTGCATCCCTCTTTATTTATCACCAATAATATGCTTGTTACCCTGTTGGGGATTCCAATCCTCTTATTATTTATTTTTGGAGATAGATTAAAAAATAATTGATATAAAAAAACCGAAACTAAAAAAGTTTCGGTTTTTTTGAGCGAAAGACCAGGTTCGAACTGGCGACATTCAGCTTGGAAGGCTGACGCTCTACCAACTGAGCTACTTTCGCATGGTAAAGAGTTGCAAATATAGAATCATTTTTGAGTTATGCAATGATTTTAGTATCAAAAATTAGTAAAATTTTTTGTCATCACGCAATACTTTTAAAAAGTGAAAACCATACACATTATATCCCTCATTGTAGTAAAATTTATGAGATTTTGTATTGCTAACATAGGCATTTAATTCGATTGCCTCGCATCCTTTACTTTGAACATGACGATCAATCCAGCTGAAGAATTTTTTTCCAAGACCCTTTCCTCTGAGTGTTTCATCTATAATGACATGGTCTGGCTCAGCAGATTTTCCTATGTAGTGTCTTGTTGCGTACCAGAGGCCGCAAATACCGACTAATACTTCATCCACATACAATCCAGCACATTCATAATTGGGTGCTTTTGACATCTCTAATACTCTTTCTGTGAGTGTTTGGAGAGGTGTCTTGGTATTGAGTTTGTTTAGAAGTGGGATAACTGTTATAATTTCTTCTTCTTTAATAATTTGAATATGTATGTTCATAAATAAGAAATTTAAGTAGAAAAATTATTGTTTTTTGAATACTGATTGTATTCCTTTTTAACGTTTTGCTAGAGGATTAATCATGGCAATTTATAGAATTTTTATCAAATAAAAAATCCCAAACAGTTGTTTGGGATTTTGTAGCGAGGAGCAGATTTGAACTGCCGACCTCAGGGTTATGAATCCTGCGCTCTAACCAACTGAGCTACCTCGCCATAAGGTTTTAAGGCTGCAAATATAATTGAATTTTGCTAACTAGCAAGAGGTGTTTTTAATTTTTTTAAAATAGAATTATTACCTATATTGTCAACTAAAGAAAAAATTAATGAATAAAATAAAATTTGAATTAGAAATTCCTGTACATGCTTCGCCTCACATGTTATATCAGTATATTTCATCTCCGTCTAATCTACAAGAATGGTTTGCAGATAAGGTGAATTCTCGAGGTAAATTGTATAGTTTTATTTGGGATGGAGAAGAAGAGAAAGCAGAATTAATTTCGAAAAAATCCGATGAGAGAGTTCGTTTCAAATGGGTAGAAAGTGAGGATGATGATAGTTTTTTTGAAATTAAAATTCAAGTAGATGCTCTTACAAAGGATGTTTCATTGATGATAACTGATTTTGCTGACGATGATGAGGAAGTAGAGGTCTCCAAACAATTATGGGAGAATCAAATTGATGAATTAAGACATACCATAGGTGCCTAAACATAGGTTTTAGATCTTCACAAACTCAACAATTATTGTTGAGTTTTTTTATGAATATATCTTTTAAAAAACATTAATTTTACAATTTTAAATTCATCATTATGATCAACTTCAATGGAGAGTTACAACATCCAGATACCATAAAATTAACTTCTGAAAATAGAGCTTTTAAGTATGGAGATGCTATTTTTGAAACGGTAAAAGTGATTCGCCAAAAAGTTATTTTTTGGGAAGATCATTATTTCAGACTCATGTCTTCTATGCGAATGTTACGCATGAAAATTCCAATGGAATTTACGTTGGAATTTTTAGAAAAAGAAATCTTAAAAACAGTAGCAGTTCAAGATGCTGCTGCTTCTTACAGAGTTCGATTAAATATTTACAGAAAAGATGGAGGATTGTATACTCCAAAGACAAATAAAATAGCCTACAGTATTCAGGTCAATGAAAATTTACATCAGATCAAAGATTCCTATTCTTTAGATGTTTTCAAAGATTTTTATAATTATTCAGGCTTATTATCAACTATAAAAACCAATAATAGAATGCTAAATACTTTGGCGAGTATTTTTGCACAAGAAAATGATTTAGATAATTGTATTTTATTGAATGAAAAAAAGGGTGTTGTTGAAGTTACCAATGGAAATATTTTTATTGTCAAAGGAACAGTTGTCAAAACCCCTGCCCTTGACCAAGGATGTATCAAAGGAATTATTCGTTCTAAGGTAATTGATATTATATTAAAAAATAAGGAATTTACTATAGAGGAAACTTCCATCTCACCTTTTGAGTTACAGAAAGCTGATGAGGTGTTTATAACCAATGCGATAGTTGGTATTCAGCCAGTTTCTAGCTACAAGAAAAAAAAATTTACTAGTAAAGTGGGACAGAAAATAGTAAACAATTTACAATTATTGCAAATTGCGGGGAGTTAATTTAGATTAAAATTACTTGGAGCATTTGCCCAAAGTTTGTAGTCACCTCCTTTTTGTAGTAACTTGTTTTTCCACAAATTTTCATCATCGATAGAAAAGACAGTATTGATATCTTGTTCTCCAACAAACCAAGATTTCTCGTTCATTTCTTTATCAAGTTGCTCTTTTTCCCAACCAGAATATCCTAAGAAAAAACGAATATCACTCTCGTTTAACAGATTGTTATTTAATAAGAATTTTAAAGATTCAAAATTTCCTCCCCAAAAGATTCCATTGGAAACTTCGATACTATCGGGGATTAATTCAGGAATTTTATGTACAAAATATAAATTATCTTGCTCTACGGGACCTCCTTGATGTACCAGGAAATTGCAATCAATATCTGGTAATAAATCACTAACCGTAAAGTCTAGGGGTCTATTTAAAATAAAACCAACAGTATTATTAGGCGTATGTTCTGTGAGTAAAACAATGGTTCTGTTGAATGAACTATCATTTAGAATAGCAGGTTCTGCAATTAATAATTTACCTTTCGTTGGTTTCACTTGATCTTATAAATGGATTCTTAATAAATGTATTAAATTTTTATTACAAAAAAAAACTCTCTTAGATAAGAGAGTTTTTATATGCTTTGAAAAACAGATTTTAGTTGACTGCGTCACTTAAACCAGCTCCAGCTTTAAATTTAGCTACATTTTTAGCTGCAATTTGAATTGTTTTTCCTGTTTGAGGATTTCTACCAGTTCTAGCAGCTCTGTTTGAAACAGAAAAAGTTCCAAATCCTACTAAAGCAACTTTATCACCACCTTTTAAAGCAGAAGTTACATTTCCTGTAAAAGATTCTAATGCTGCTTTAGCAGCTACTTTTGAAATTCCTGCATCTGCAGCCATTGCATCGATTAAATCTGACTTGTTCATAATAAATAGATTTTAAATTAATTGAATATTTTTTTTGCTTAAAAGCTTAACAAATATAGACGGATTAAGGATTTACGCAAATTTGACTATTAAAAATCACCTGTTTTGTTAATAAATGCATATAAATTGTTAATAAACACGGTTGAGAATCATGGAATCCTTTGCTCTGTTGAGTTTATAGAACTTTTGCTTGAGGTAAAAATGTATAACCGTTTAAAAGACTTTTGGTCTCCATTTTTTTCTTTCCAGATAGTTTAATTTCATCGATAATAATAAATCCAGCTTTTACGGCAATTTTAAGTTCTTTTTTTGTAACCACAATTTCACCAATTGAAAAAGAGTGTTCTGCTATTTCCTTTCTGATAGCATAAATTTTAGAGGTGATTTCTTGTTCTCCATTTTTAATTACAGTCCAAGCGCCTGGAAACGGATTTAAACCCCTTATTTTACAATCTATTTTTTCTAAGGAACTAGTCCAATCAATTCTACAATTTTCTGGATCTAATTTCGGGGCAGACTTTTCTTTTAAGTTCGGTTGTTTTCTTGTGGTTACCTTTTGAGTTGAAATTAAATTGACTGTTCTTGCGACCAAATCTGCTCCTAAGTACATTAATTTGTCATGAAGTGAACCCACGGTTTCCTCTTTTTTAATTTCAATTTCTTCCTGTAAAATAATTTCTCCTGTATCTATCTTATCGTCAATAAAAAACGTAGTAGCTCCTGTTTTTGTTTCTCCATTTATAATGGCCCAATGAATTGGAGCAGCTCCTCTATATTCGGGTAATAATGAAGCATGTAAATTAAATGTTCCGTAGTGGGGCATTTGCCATACTATTTTTGGTAACATTCTAAACGCTACAACAATCTGAACATCTGCTTTTAATTTTCTTAGTTCATGATGAAAGTCTGTATTTTTTAAATTTGTAGGCTGTAATAATGGTACCTCTAAAGACTTGGTATATTTTTTTATAGCAGACTCGTTTAATTTTCTTCCCCTTCCTGCTGGTTTATCTGGTGCGGTAATCACACCAACTACCTTATAATTATTTTCTACCAAGTGTTTTAAAATAGTTACTGCAAAATCTGGAGTTCCCATAAATACAATTCGTAAGTCTTTCATAATTATAAGTTTAATTGATATTTATTTTGATGATTAATTCGAATCTTATTTTCTGCCAATAATAAACGTAGATGATTCAAAATATCTACCTCATTGTTTTTTATATATTCTTTAATCTCTGAGGAGGACAATTGTTCCTTCATTTCCAAAAGACCAATTATTTGATTGGATAAGTTCTCATTTGATTTTCTGTTTTCTGAAATGCATACATCACAAATGCCACACTTTTGTGTATTTAGATCATCAAAATAATTTAAAATCTGAATGCTTCTGCAGATTTTGTCATCATGTACAAACCTAATCAAATCATTCGATTTTTTTTGTTTCTGATCAATATATTGTTTGATTTCTTTAGAAAACTTATTAATTGTATAATCATCCTCTCTCGGTGATAAAAAAAGGAGTTCAACGTTGCTTTTTACTGCATTGTATTGAATGATCCCATCCTTCTGTAGATATTCTAGGTTTGATACTACCTGTTTTTTTGTAATCCCATTTTTTTTTGCAATTAGAAATTCGTCAATTCTAACTTCTTCCTCAAACAAACCAGCATAGGTTCTCAAGATTGAATTGGTAAAGTTTTTAATGCTAGTATTCCTATCGAGATAATTTAAAATTCTTCTGCTGTTTATGAGAAACTTTATCGTAGTCTTTTTATCATATTGATTTTTGATTTCAAGAATACTGTTATTCGATAATATTTTAATGGTTGAATCTACTTTATGTCTAGAAAAATGATATTTTTTTGAGAATTCTGATGCATCAAAGTCAAATGAATCAGAACTTAATTCTCCCAAAGAAATTCTAAAATACTGGTATAATTTTTTGTGGATTTCTTTGATCTCTTTAATTGTCAATACTGTTTTTTTTAATTTTTCTTTAAATAATAACGTATCATTTTTATTAAATAAGAGTACAGCAAATGACTTTTTATTATTTCTTCCGGCCCTTCCAGTTTCCTGAACGTAATTTTCTATGCTTGAAGGCAGGTCTAAATGAATTACTAGACCAACATTTTCTTTATCTATACCCATCCCAAAAGCATTTGTAGCAACAATGACAGGAGTGATTTCTTTCATCCAATTTTCAAATGCATTGTTTTTTTCTAGGGTAGATAATCCACCGTGATAGAAGGTGCTTTTTATAGTATTTGCATTTAAAAATGCAGCAATTTGTTCGGTTTTTATTCTTGAATTAACATATATTATAGCTGGTCTCTTTGTTTTATTAAAAATTTGAAGTAATCGCTGTAATTTATCTTCAATAGTAAAAATTTGATATGCTAAGTTTTGTCTAAAAAAAGATTGTTTAAAAATTTTAGGGACTTTTAAACTTAGATTTACAGAGATGTCTTCGATAATCTTTTTATTTGCAGTGGCTGTTAAAGCTATAAAATGAACATTGGGTTTTATATTTCTGATTTCTCTAATGTTTCGGTAAGAGGGTCTAAAATCGTGCCCCCATTCAGAAATACAATGGGCCTCATCCACTGCGATTAAATTAATATTTAATTCTTTTATTTTTTGGAGAATAAAATAAGATTGAAGCCTTTCTGGAGAAATATATAAAAACTTATAATTTCCAAATTTAATATTATCAAATAAGGTAATGAGTTCGTTTTGCTTTATTCCAGAGGGAATACTTAGTGCTTTAATTCCTTTTCGTTCCAAGTTTTCTACTTGATCTTTCATCAACGCAATTAAAGGCGAAATTACTAAGCAAATTCCTTCATTTATAAGTGCAGGAACTTGAAAACAGATAGATTTCCCCCCTCCTGTAGGAAGTAATGTTATGACATCATTTTGTTCTAAGACAGCTGAAATTATTTCTTCCTGTTGAGGTCTAAATTTTGAAAACCCCCAATATTTTTTTAATATTTCATTGGGTGTATTCATAAATCATAGGATAGCGAATTAATAATGAAATTGGTCCTTTCTTTTAAAGATCCAAAAGGTACGTTAATGAGTGTGTATCCCAAGTCTAGATATGCTTTCCTTAAATACACATCAATTTTTGAAGTTTCTTCAAAAGACTCATAACGTTCATTATCTATTTTGTGAATCTCTTTCCAAGGAGAAAAGTGAAAAATTTTGTCGTAGGAATATTGCGTACTTTTTTCTTTAAAAATAGGAGGGTATTCAGTTTTAAAATAATCTAAATACGCATGAATATCTGGAATACCCCTGTCGAAGAAAATAATTTCAGACTTCGATTCCATGGATTTTACATACTGCGCTATTCTTCCGTCCAGAACCATTTCGCTGAAGAGCAATGGTTTGCTAACAAACAATTGATCGATCCCTTGTTTTTTGGCATTTAAAATGATTTCTCTGGAAACTTCAGAGTAGCATTCATTTTTTAATTTTTTTAATTCATTTAAAATAGAAGTTTTTCCTGTTCCTGGTCCGCCAATTAATAGGATTTTTTGCTGCATCTCACAAAAATAATTTATTCCCTTTATAAAACTAATTTTTAATGTAATTTTGTGAGATGTTATTTATATTTAATTTATAAGAAGTACCTATTTTTTATGAGCGATAATAAAAATTTTTACACAAAATTAAAAGTGCAATTAGAGGATACAACCTCTTTTCCTTCCGATTATATGTACAAATTTATAGTACCATCAGATTCAAATCAAGTTCAAGAAGTTGAGGAGATATTTAACAATTCTGGGGCTGTAATTTCAAAAAAAAAATCAAAAACAGGAAAATATATTAGTGTTTCTATCGTATTACAAGTGGAAAGTTCTGATTCTGTAATTTCTTATTACAAAAAAGCAGCAAAAATTAAAGGAATAATTTCATTGTAAATAATTAGTTATGAGAAAAATAATTTTATTAATCGTTCTAAGTATATCTGTATCTCTTCAATCTCAGCGAAAAAATGCAATGATAATGTCTATTGATGGCGAAAAGATACCGGTATCTGAATTTAAAAGAGTTTATGAAAAAAACTTAGACGTTATTGATAGTCAAGAGGCAAAAAACATCACTAAAAATCTAGAACTATTCATAAACTTTAAGTTAAAAGTTAAAGAAGCTTATGAAATGAAATTTGATACTTTGCCTTCTTATAAAAATGAGATAAACACCTATAAAAATCAGCTTTCTGCTCCTTACTTACAAGATACAACCTATATAGATCAATTGGTTAAGGAGGCTTATTTTAGAACAAAAATTGAGGTAAATGTCAAGCATATTTTAATAAGAACACCAAGGGAAGCCCTACCAAAAGACACTTTAGCTGCTTACACAAAAATATTGAAATTAAGAGAACGAATTCTTGATGGAGAAGAATTTGAGACAATTTCGATGCAGTTTTCTGAGGACAGATCTGCACAAGACGATCCAAGAACAGGAAGAAAAGGAAATGGAGGGAACTTAGGGTATTTTTCAGCATTTGGGATGGTGTACCCTTTTGAAGTTGCATCATATTCTACCAAAGAAGGTGAAATTTCAATGCCTTTTAGAACCAAATACGGATATCACATTGTTCAAGTCATAGACTATAAAGAATCTGATGGAGAAATTGAAGCGGCACATATCCTAATTGGAGACACTTCTATAAAAGGTAAAACAATGATCGATAGTATTTATACTAGGCTACAAAACAAAGAGCAATTTGAAGACTTAGCCAAAAAGTACTCTGCTGATTCAAGATCAAAAAACAAAGGAGGAAAATTAGGTAAATTTGGTGCTGGAAAAATGATCAAGCCTTTTTCAGATGCAGCATTTGCACTTGAAAATATCAACGATTTTTCGAAACCTTTTCAAACAAATTTTGGGTGGCATATTGTAAAGTTACTTAAAAAGTATCCTGTAAAATCTTTTGAGGAAATGAAAAAAGATTTAAAAAGAAAAGTAATGAGTAGCTCTAGGATGCAGTTGTCTACAAAAGCAGTTGTAAATCAGCTAAAAAATCAATACAATATTACAGAACCTGAGGACGCAAAAAAAATATTTGATAGAAAGGACATTAGAATAATTCCTAGCGATTCCCTCCAACGCTCCATTCTTATTATAAATGAGAAGATTATTACTCAAGAAGCGTTTATTGACTATATAAAAAATAGAAGAGATTTGCCCGTTTTTAAGCTTTTTGAGGTGTTTAAAAATAATCAGATTATGAATTACTATAAAGAGAATCTAATTCATACAGAACCAGAATATGCCTCTACCCTTAGAGAGTATGAAGAGGGGCTTCTCCTTTTCGAGTTAATGCAAGAAAAAATTTGGACAAAGTCTTCAAAGGATACCCTGGGTTTAAAAGAATATTTTCAAACCAATTCAGCGATTTATAAAAAAGACGATTTTAAAAATAACAAAGGTCAAATAATTAACGACTATCAAAAATATTTAGAGGACAACTGGATTGTAGATCTAAGAAAGAAGTACAAAGTGAAAGTTAATAAAAGACAATTGAATAAATTAAAGAACTTCTACAAAGAAAAATAATGAGATATCTAACTACTGTTTGTTGTTTTTGTTTGTTTCTTTCTTGTGATTTATTTAAAATCAAAAAAGAGACGTCAGCCAAAGAAATTGTAGCAATTGTCAATACTGAAAAACTTTTTAAAACTGATTTTATAAATATTTTACCCAAAAATATTCATAAGATAGACAGTCATGTAATGGCTAAAAGTTATATTCATGATTGGGCAATTAATAAACTTTTACTAGAAAAAGCAAAAAATAATAGTTCCTCTCAAACGATGAACCAAATCAATGGTTTGGTGAAAGATTACAAGGAGAGTTTGCTAATAAATAATTATAAAGAACAACTTATTAAGCAAAAATTAGACACTGTTATTACTGAAGAAGAGCTGAAAGAATTTTATTTGTCAAATAAAGAAAACTTTAAATTGAATGAAGAGTTAGTTAAAATAAAATTCCTTCATATCGATAACAATATTAATGATAAAAAGAAGATTTTAGCACTTTTTAAATCGGATGATATTCTTGATTTAGAAGAGTTGGAAAAGCAGGAATTGAGCTTTAAATTTCATCAGTTCAATGATTCAATTTGGAGAGAATTAGATAATGTTTTGTTAAAATTGCCTTTTTCAAAAAAGAAATTGTTAAAAAAAACAAAATTCATCCAAAAGCAAGATTCAATAGGTTTATATTTGGTGGCAGTAAAAGATGTTTTAGAAAGAAATTCTACGGCTCCTTTAAGTTACGTTACCTCAACAATAGAACAGATGATTTTACATAACCGTAAGATTCAATTAATAAGAAAAATAGAAAAAACAATCATAAAAGATGCCATACAAAATAACAATTTCAAGATATATTAAATTATCAATCAGTACCTTACTAATCTGTATTCTGGGATTACAAGCAACTGCTCAAAAATTAAAAATTGATGGAGTTGCTGTTGTTATTGGAAAAAATATTGTTTTAGATTCTGATATAGATAAGTTCAAGCAAGAAATAGAAATAAGAAGTGAGGGCAAAATAAAAATTTCTGATTGCGAAATGTTAGAGGAGTTAATGCAGCAAAAATTAATGGCTCATCATGCAGTAATTGATAGTGTTTCAGTAATTGATGAAGAAATATCCTCAAGGGTAGATAGAAGCATACAGTTTTTTACTCAACAGTATGGTTCTATAGAGAAAGTTATCAAGTCCTATGGGTTTAACGATTTAGATGACTTAAAAAAGGAATTAACCTCAGTGCAAAAAGAAAATATTTTAATAGAAAAAGAACAACAAAAAATTACAGAGAAAATAGATGTCACTCCAGAAGAGGTCCGTCTATACTACAATGGATTGAAAGAAAAAGAGGAACTTCCGGAATTTCCTGCAGAAATTCAATTAGCTCAAATAGTTATCAAAGCAATTCCTACTGAAAAAGAAATAAAAAGAGTGATTTCAAAACTTAATAAATTAAAAAAGCAAATTGAAGAAGGATCTAATTTTAAAATGAAAGCAATTATTAATTCTGAAGATCCTGGAGTTACTCAAAACGGGGGTGAGTATTCTGTAACAAAAGAATCTGGTTTTATAAAAGAATTTAAAGAAATGGCTTTTACGTTGGATGTGGGTCAAGTTTCTAAGCCATTTAAATCAGATTTCGGTTACCATATTATGCAATTAAATGCGATCAAAGGAAATACCAGAGTTGCTTCTCACATACTACTGCAACCAAATGTTTCTCAAGACATGTTAGATGAAATTAAAACAAAGGTTGAAGGTATTATTTTAGATATTAGAGAGGGAAAGCTAACTTTTGAGGAAGCGGTTAAGAAATATTCTACAGATCAGGATACAAAGAACAACGGAGGCCTTATTATAAACCCATCCACTGGAGAATCAACATTTGATTTGACAAGAATGGATCCAGCTTTTTATGCGCGTGTTAGCGATCTGAAAAAAGGTGAAATGACAGAACCATTTTATGATGAGGAAAGATCTGGAAGCAAAATGTACAAGTTTATTTTGATGAGAGATAGAACCAATACTCATATAGCTGATATTGTTGAAGATTATGTAAAGATTCAACAATTAGCACTCCAAAAAAAGAAAGAAGAAACCATTGCAAAATGGTCTAAAGAAAAAATAAAAGATACCTACATTAAAATAGGAGAAGCGCATAATAAGTGTTCGTTTGAGAAGAATTGGAAAAAAGAAGTTCGAAGATAATGTCTGATGTAACAGAGATAAATCATTTAGTAGAAAAATTAAATGCTTTAAAAGCTGAAATACATAAAGTTATAGTTGGTCAGCAGGAAGCAGTTAATTTCACCTTGTTGTCTATTCTTTGTGGAGGTCATTCTTTATTGATAGGCGTTCCGGGTTTGGCAAAAACATTGCTTGTAAATACTGTTTCAGAGGCACTAGGGTTGTGTTTTAAAAGAATACAATTTACTCCAGATTTAATGCCCTCAGATATTTTAGGAAGTGAAATTTTAGACGAAAAAAGACAATTTAAATTCATAAAAGGCCCCATTTTTTCAAATATCATTCTTGCTGATGAAATTAATAGAACTCCTCCTAAAACACAAGCAGCTTTGTTAGAAGCCATGCAAGAGCGATCTGTTACAGTTTCAGGAAATCAGTATCAATTAGAATTGCCTTTTTTTGTTTTGGCAACACAAAATCCAATTGAACAAGAAGGAACCTATCCCTTACCCGAGGCTCAGTTAGATCGTTTTATGTTTTCTATTCACTTAGAATACCCCTCTTTTGATGAAGAAGTTGCAGTTGTAAAAAGTACGACAAGCAACAAGATTCATTCGATCAATTCATTATTTTCTTCTAATGAAATTATCGAAGCCCAAAAGCTAATTCGTAAAATTCCAGTTGCAGATAATGTTATTGAATATGCTGTAGCTTTGGTAGGAAAAACAAGACCAAAATCTAAAGAAGCCACAAATCTAGTGATTTCTTATTTGGATTGGGGAGCAGGTCCTAGGGCTTCACAAAACTTAATTTTAGCGGCGAAAGCTCATGCAGTTGTTCACGGAAAGTATTCACCAGACATAGAGGATGTAAGAGCCGTAGCAATTCCAATTTTATCTCATAGAATTGTAAAAAACTACAAGGCAGAGGCAGAAGGAATTACCGTATCAGACATTATTAAGTCGCTATTTTAGTTCTAGTTTAAGAAGACTAATTGAAGGTGTGATTTCAATTCAAGGGTAATTTATAATGTACTAGTTTTCAAAAAAACTAAACACATTTCCACCATAACGTTTATCGTAACAATGGTTTTTATGTTTTGATAAGTCGGTGTGCTTAGAATGTTCGATAATTAGCACCCCATCTTTATGAAGGATGTTATTTGTAAATACCAAATCCACAATTTTTAAAAACTGTTCTAGTTCAAAATCATACGGCGGATCTGCAAAAATCACATCAGACTGCAAAGATGTTTTTTCCAAAAAAGCATATACATCACTTTTAAGAGTTTTGATGGGTAATGCTAATTTTTCTGCAGTACTAGAAATGAATTTGATGCATCCAAAATGAGCATCTATTGCGTAGATTGTTTGCGTTCCTCTGGAGGCAAATTCATAACTGATATTTCCTGTTCCAGAAAATAGGTCTATGACCGATATATTGTCAAAATAATAGGTATTATTTAAAATATTAAATAACGATTCTTTGGCCATATCTGTTGTTGGACGAACAGGGAGATTCTTAGGAGCCTTCAAACGCCTGCTTTTGTGCTTTCCAGAAATTATTCTCATGATCCTAATAATATGTAATTAGAGTGTTTAGAAGCACTTATTTGATCAAAAATAGGGTTATTGCTCTCTAGAAAGAAAATATTTCTAATGTATTGGTAGGTGCTATTGTAAATTTCTGATTCTAATTCAATATCACCACAGAAGTATAATTCTATATTTTCAACATCAAGTTTTAATTGTTCAAATGTAAATAAGATGTAATAAATAAAGTCTTCCTTAGTCTCAAAATGAAATGAGTTTGAAAACTTTAATTGTTTGTTTTGTATTACGATAACATCAAAGTTTTTTGAAGCCACATTTACATATACTTTTTTCTCCTCATAATGACCAAGGGAAAGTAATTTTTCAATCAATACAGTAGTGTGATGTTTGTATTCAAATGTTCCAAAATTTTGAAAGAGATAATTATTGATATGAACATAAGGGACATATACATTTTTTGCATTCATTTCCTGTATTTCATCAAATGCAATGTAGTCTGTAGCCAACGTCTTAATATTAAAATTAAGATATTCTACAAGTTTGTCTTCAGAAAAATATTTGTTTGGAACTAGGGTAGACAGATTATTTTCATGAATCACCAATATAGAAGAAAAATCTTTTTGTAAATAAGTGTCTTCTTTAAATTGTGCATTCACTTTTTGCATTAAAATTTCTGGAGTCATTTGTTTTTCTTCAAACAATTTTTTAAAAAAATAAACGATGTCTCCAGTTGAATTGTCAGTTATGCAAAAAGAAAATCCATCCAAATGAAATTGGATGGATAATTTTATATCTTTTGTATTTTCTAAAATAATAGAACTATTGATTTTTGTCACGTTTTTGTTTGTCATAAGAAGGAGGCCAATTTCCTCCAGTAGTAACTTCGTCTAGAGAACCAACAGAGACAAATTCTCCTTTAATTTGATCTGTCGCATTTGCTTCTAGCTCTTGTTTGATTAAAGATTCATTCATCCCTTTTAAAATATCCTTCTTTTCAGTTTTTACGTAAAATGTAGGAACTAATAATCCTTGAACTTTCTCTACGGTTCCAACTTCTATCTCAAATTCTTTACCGTCGATATTAGGAACTTTGAACATGTTTTTATAGTCTCTTCCTTCGAAGTACTTCAGTACAGGCTCGTATCCGATCGTATCTTTTCTTTTTTTGGTGACATCATCTATAATACCACCACCTCTGTTAACCTTTATAATTGTATCTCTTGTTTCTGTCAATGCTAATTGCGCAGAATCAATAAACTGAATTAAACCTACTTTGTCATTCGTATATTTACCGGTTACTTCAAAGTGTTTTACCTCTGCATCTCTAATAATTTTTAAACGTTCAACAACTTTCGCATATTTTGCAATCTTTTTCTTGTTGAAGTTAATAGGCTCCATAATTCCACTGTAAATCTTTGAAATCAAAAATATGGTTAAAAGCATTAACAAAGAAGAAGCAATCCATCTTAATTTTAAAGGTAAATATTTTACCACTGCAATAGCCAAAAGAACAGCCACTATAACTGCTGCTAAAATTATTCCTAATAATCCCATTTTGTTGTTTTTTTTATAGAGTCAAGGCAAATCTACAATTTTTTTTCAATGATAAAAATTTTTATTTATAATTCGATGTATCTTTGTTGTATTAATTTTTTTATGATCAAAAACACCACCGAATTTTATTCTGTATTACTCAAAAAATTTCAATATACACCAACTTCAAAACAGCAGAAATTACTACGATTATTAAGTGATTTTACTTTTAGTAGTGATAAAGACAGTTTATTTTTATTAAAAGGGTATGCAGGTACGGGAAAAACAACATCCATTAGTACTTTTGTAAATAGTTTGAGTTTGGCAGGTAGAAAGTCAGTTTTACTAGCTCCAACAGGAAGGGCCGCAAAAGTAATTTCTGTGTATTCAAAAAGACCTGCATTTACAATTCATAAAAAAATATACTTTCCTAAAAAACAATCCAATGGTGCGGTAGATTTTGTTCTACAAACCAATAAACACAGAAATACAATTTTCATTATTGATGAAGCATCCATGATTCCTGATAAAAGACAGCATCAAAAATTATTTGAATCTGGTTCTTTGTTAGATGATTTAATATCCTACGTTTATGCTGGTCATCAATGCAAGTTGATATTTATTGGAGATACGGCCCAGCTCCCTCCAGTAAAATTATCTATAAGTCCTGCTTTAGAGGAAGCTACCCTAATGTATGATTATCATAAAAATGTAACTGAAATTGAGTTAGATGAGGTAATGCGACAAAATGAAAGTTCAGGAATACTTGCCAATGCCACGTTATTGAGATTGGTAATTCAAAATGCTGCAACTGATTTTCAATTTGATATTGACTTCCCTGATGTAGTAAGATTAGTAGATGGCTATGATATTGAAGATGCCTTGGTTACTGCCTATGACAATGAAGGAGTAGAAGATACTACTTTTATAGTTCGATCAAACAAAAGAGCCAATCAATACAACCAACAAATTCGTATGAAAATACGAGGGCAAGAAAACGAAATTTCTGTAGGAGATTTCATCATGGTTGTAAAGAATAATTATTTTTGGTTAGAAGAAAATTCGGCTGCTGGTTTTATAGCTAATGGCGATATTTGTGAGATATTAAAGATTTTTTCAATAAAAGAATTGTATGGTTTTAAGTTTGCAGAAGTTGCGGTTAGGATGATTGATTATCCAAATATGCAACCCTTTGAAACCGTTTTATTGTTAGATACTTTAACAAGCGAATCTCCATCGTTAACTTATGAAGAGTCTAATGCATTGTATCAAGCAGTCAAAGAGGATTATGCGAATGAAAAATCGAAATACAAGCAATTTATTGCGATCAAAAAAAATATATATTTCAACGCCTTGCAAGTAAAGTTTTCTTACGCGATGACCTGTCATAAATCTCAAGGAGGACAATGGAAAACCGTATTTATAGAGCAACCTTATTTGCCAGATGGAGTTTCTAAAGAATATTTTAGATGGTTGTATACTGCATTGACAAGAGCTCAAGAAAAATTATATCTAATTGGTTTTAAAGATGATTTTTTTTGTGATTAAGGGAGTAAATAGTTTATTGTGATTCTTCCATACTTATGTACATTAGGATATTTTAATTGACTAGATTTTTTGGTGTTAAATACAACAGCATATCCAAAATTGAAGTGATTAACAGTAAATCGTAGTCCAATTTCAGTGTGAAAAACAAGAGGAACAATTTCTTTCGTCACTGGGCTTGTTGGGTTTAAAAGACTTCCTTGCAAAGTTGCGTCATAAAAAACATAAGAAACCATTGGTTTTAGGTAAAAAAAAGATTCAACCTCCCGGGAAGAACTGTTTTGATTGTTATTTAAATTGGTATTGAAGGCGATGGTATTTGTCAATTCTTGCAGAGGTTTAATACCAATTCTCGTATAGACTCCTGAAGAGCTGTTGGTAAAAATAGAACCAAAATTCAGATGATTCATCCAAGTAATATCGATCCGTTTTTTTTTGGTTTTAAAAACTGTTTTTATGTAGTTGATATTGAAATTTACAGCAAGTGCATCTTTTATTTGGTATTTCCATCCAACAGCTTTTCTAAAATTATAGACATCGTGAATGAATTCTTGAACCTCTTTAGCAAAAGAATTTGAACCAATAAATCCAACCTGTAGGGAAGTATGTAATAGTTGGTTATTATTATAAATTCTATCCACACCAAAGCTACCATATAGGTATCCTGCAAAAGGCCTGTCGTGATCTGTTATATTTATTATTGTAGATTTATAAGGAGTGTACATTTTATGTCCTAGTTCCCATTTAAAAATACGTTTTTCTTCAGCGGTTCTTTTACTCGAAGCAAGATATCTGTAGGCTACAAAAAAACCACTTGAATAATATCGATCTTGAAATGAGGAAATATATAAATCATTGTCTGTTACAATGCTTAGTTCATGAGAAAATTTTTCTTGAGAAACTGAAAAGCAAGAAACAGATAATAGCACCATAAGAGGTAAATATTTCATAGCTAACAAATATAAAAACTACTTATTTAAAATGATCATTTTTTGGGGGTTTCTAAAAAAAATAGTTATTTTTAGACCTAGTAAATAAAATTGATGGAGACTAAAAAAGGATTGAGTTCAGAGGATTTTCAAAAGGCGAAAAACAACAAGGAATTATTAGCTTTGATTGATGAAAAAAACGGGCATTATGACAAGGTTGCAAAAACCGTTTTATATAATAATGAATTACGATTACTTCAAATAGAATTGGTTAAATTGCAGCGATGGATCTCCAAAAACAATAAAAGAGTTGCCATTATTTTTGAAGGAAGAGATGCTGCTGGTAAAGGAGGGAATATTCGTAGGTTTATGGAGCATTTAAACCCAAGGTCTAGTCGGTTAGTGGCATTAAATAAACCTACAGAAATTGAAAAAGGGCAATGGTATTTTCAACGATACATTAAAGAATTACCCAACCCTGGGGAAATTGTTTTTTTTGATAGAAGTTGGTATAATAGAGCTGTTGTGGAGCCTGTTATGGGTTTTTGTTCCGACCATCAGTACAAAGAGTTTTTGTTACAGGTTCCTGAGTTTGAACATATGATGTATGAAGATGGAGTGATCATTATAAAATTTTGGCTTTCAATTACCAAGGACGAACAATTAAAACGTTTTGAAGGAAGAAAAGAAAATCCTCTGAAAAGATGGAAATTTAGTCCCGTAGACAAACAGGGGCAAATTCTTTGGGATACGTATACTCATTACAAAGAAGAAATGTTTTCTAAAACGCACACTTCATACAGTCCTTGGATGGTGATTAAAACAAATGATAAAAAAGTTGCTAGATTAGAAGCGATTCGATATGTTTTATCTCAGTTTGATTACGATGGGAAAAAAGATGCAAAGACCGTCTTAAATCCAGACCCTAATTATGTAATGCGTTACTTCAGGTCTAATACTCAAATCGATTAAATGTATGATGGAAATAGGATCTAAAAATTTAAAAAAACTCAACTCTAAAAAAGGATTGTTAGCGCTTTTATCGAAACAACCCTTGAATTTAGAGAGAGCAATTAGGTATGTAGATTACGAAAAAAAATTAGAAAAGCTTCAAGTAGAACTCATCAGACTTCAAACATGGGCAATCAATAAAGAAGAACGTATAATTGTAATTTTTGAAGGAAGAGATGCTGCGGGTAAAGGAGGTGCAATAAGAAGATTAACAGAACGTATTAATCCGCGTCACATGCGTATAGTTGCTCTGTCAAAACCCACAAAAGACCAGCAATCTCAGTGGTATTTTCAGAGATATATAGAACAACTTCCAAAAGCAGGTGAAATTGTTTTTTTTGACAGAAGTTGGTACAACAGAGCTGTCATCGAACCTGTCAATGGATTTTGTACTAAAAAGGAATATGAAGTTTTTATGAATCAAGTGAATGATTTTGAAAGAATGATTCTAGAATCTGGAATTCACTTGGTAAAAATTTATATGTCCATTTCAAAAAAAGAACAATCTAAACGTTTTTCGGAGATAAAAAGCGATCCATTAAAGCAATGGAAAATGACCAAATTAGATGAAAAAGCGCAAGATTTATGGGAGGATTATACAGAGTATAAAAATGCGATGTTCCAAAAAACAAATACAGAAATTTCTCCCTGGAAAATTATTAGAGCCAATAGAAAAACGGATGCTCGTGTAAACGTGATTAATCACATTTTAGATCGTATTCCTTATGATAAAAAGCTTGAGATTTAAGTCAATGTTTCTTTTATTTTAGAGAACATATAATAGATTTCTGCAGCGATTTGTTCATTTGTTTTTAGATATGTTTCATCCTGAACATTTGAATCATCAGAAGATTTTGGATCTACAAAGGGCAAATGAAATCTGTTGATAGCCTCTGGAATAAAAGGACAATTTGTATCTGCATTATTACAGGTTGTAATTGCTATAAAAGGTTGCTTGTTTTCTGAGTGATCAAATCTTTTAGAAAAACCTAAAATAGATGTTGAGCTTCCTTCAAAAGAAATCACATACTTAGGGTTTTGATGAGAGAAGTTTTGTAAATTAAATGTAAAACCTACTTTTTGCAGCGTCTTTACCGTATTTCGAAAAAAAGCAGTTACTTCTGTTCCTCCAGAATAACTATGAATATTTAAGTCAAAGTAATCTGCTGCAAAAAAGCCCCATACTTGACTCAATTGACTTCTTCTTGAATTATGAGTGCAAATGAAATTTAAATTTACAATTCCTTCTTTATGATATTCCTTGACAATTTCTTGAGATATTTCTGATAGTAATTTTTTTCGATCATCACTTAAATTAATGTTTTCATGTGCATTTATAAAGAAGTTTTTTGTAGAAATAGTTGAAGTTATGATCATCTTGTTATTTTTGTAGCAAAGATAAGAGGTTCATTTTTTAAAACAAATTAATATAAGGTTAACAATGGGTTTAGAAATTGGAAACAAAATAGCAGTTCTAGATGACATTTTAAAAGGGGTAATCGTCGATATCATAGGGGATGATATTTTGGTTAAAACTACCGATGGGATGGTCTTTACATTCAAAACTTCAGAAATAGTGAAGATTGAAACGGAACAACATGAACTGTCAAAATTCACTGATATCAATAACAGCTTACTTAAAGAGAAAATTTCTGAAAGATTTCAAAAAAAAACAGCCTTTAAAAAACATAAAAATGAAGTAGTTTTTGAAGTAGATTTACATATTGATAAGCTTACGAATTCTACTAAAAATATGGACAATTACGATATGCTCAATCTTCAATTAGATACTGCTAAAAATAAGATAGAGTATGCTATTTCAAAAAAAATATCCAAAGTTATTTTTATCCATGGAGTGGGAGAAGGTGTTTTGAAATCTGAACTTCAACGATTACTTAAAAAATACCCAGTAAAATTTTATGATGCGTCTTATAAAAAGTATGGTTTGGGAGCAACTGAAGTGTATGTTTTTCAGAATTCTAATTAATTGTATTTTTGTTTTATGAAAACTGTATATTTAGACAACGCAGCGACCACCCAAATTGATGAGCAAGTAATCGCAGTCATCCATTCTTCAATGAAGAATAATTACGGAAACCCGTCCTCGATTCATCAATACGGAAGAAAGGCAAAATCAGCTGTTGAGAGCGCTAGAAAAGCAATTGCAAAACAGTTACATGTTTCTTCGAGTGAGATTATTTTTACAGCGGGTGGAACTGAGGCTGACAATCTAATTATTCATAATGCTGTTTTTAATTTAGGCGTAAAAAGAATTGTCACCTCTAAAATTGAACATCATGCAGTTTTACACATGTGTACTCATTTAGAAAAGGCACATAACATCATCATTGATTATGTTCATGTAAATGAATTTGGAGAGATTAATCTGGAACATTTAGAAGAATTACTTTCTCATTCAAAGACCAAAACACTGGTCAGTTTAATGCTTATTAATAATGAAATTGGGACTATTTTAGAGGTTGAAAAAGTTGCGCAGATTTGCCAGCGTAACAATGCCTTATTTCACTCAGATACAGTACAAGCTGTCGGTCATTATCATTTAAATTTACAAAAGACACCCATTGATTTTTTAGCAGCAAGTGCTCATAAATTTCACGGTCCTAAAGGAGTTGGTTTTGCATATTTTAAAAAAGGATTTGGGATTTCACCAATGTTTCATGGAGGGGATCAAGAAAAAGGAGCAAGATCTAGTACCGAAAATGTGCATTCTATTCTAGGGATGGAAAAAGCATTAGAAGTGGCCCTTACAAATTTAGAAGGCGATACAAAACATATCAGAGAGGTCAAACAATATTTTATATCTGAATTGAAAAAAATTTCTGAGGACATTCAATTTAATGGTTGTTCTTCCAGTATTCATAAAAGTAGCTATGCTATTTTAAACGTACGTTTTCCATTTAAAAATGACATGCTTTTATTTAGTTTAGATATGGCTGGGATTGCTGTTTCTGGAGGAAGTGCATGTCAAAGTGGAAGCAATAAGGGGTCTCATGTATTGTCAGAAATTTTAAACGATAAAGAGGTAGATAAAACCTCTATTAGATTTTCTTTTTCTAAATACACTACAAAACAAGAAATTAATGTGGTATTGAAATACATAGAAGGTAATTTCAAATCTGCTTAAATAACCAATACTTTTTTTGAATTCAATTTCAAATTTTGAATCTATACCTCTGTAGTTTCAATTTTTTTACAATTTATAACAACAAGTTCGTCAGTATTTAGTTTTGTAAAAAATAAATAGGAATCTCCTCCTTCTTTAATTTTTGTTTCTTTTCGAATTTGAGCGACTGTTTTTGGAAAATTTCTAATGGTAATATTTGCTTTGTTTTCTTTTAGCAAACTTTTCATCTTCTTTTTGTGATAGGGAAATACTTGTTCAATTTTGAAGATTCTTCCAGGGAAATCAATGCGTTGGTTTGAAGTGTAAATATGTGAATGTTCTTGAATTTTAAAAACGTCTAGTTGATTGCAAATTTGATGAAAGCCACCAGATTTTAGGATGGCTGAGTTTGGTTCATACAAGTAGGTAAGGGGAATGGAATATGTAGATCTTGTTTTTTCTTTGTATTTGAAATTAAAAAGCTGAATGTTTTTTTTACTTTTATTGACAGTTTTAATTGTAATTGATTTTCGATAGTCCTTTTCTAATAAAAAAAGCAATTCCTTTACCTCGTTTTTAATGGCTACAATGTGAATTTCCTTTACAAACTTCAGTTCATTTATTGCGCTGGTTATATCTAAAATGGGAGAATTTTTGATTAATATCTGATTGGTTTTTGTAAATAAAAAATCAATATTTTCAGGGACATTCGGAATGCAATCTTGTAACAAAAATACCTTTCCTTTTGATTCATTTCTTCTGGAGGGATCTATATAAATAGCGTCATAGGTTTCTTTAGAATTTTTTAGGTAATTGATTCCATTACCCGAAAAAGTGATCACATTGTTTATTTTTAATTGCTCATAATTGTGTTTTACAATTGTAGATAAAACCTCGTTCACCTCACAATGAATTACTTCTTTAAATTGTTTTGAAAAATAAAAACAATCTATTCCAAATCCTCCAGTAATATCAACAATAGTCTTTCCTTTTATTAATTTAGATTTATAGTTTGCAGTAATTTCAGAGGAAGTTTGTTCAATATTAACTTTTGGAGGGTAATAGATATTTTTAGTAACAAACCAAGTAGGGATTTTATATTCAGATTTGAGCTTTGAAATAATTTGATTTGCTAACTCCTGCACAGAAACATCCTCAAATGGACTTCCTGACAATATCATTTTTGTGATATTAGAGTTTAGATGTTCATTGATAAATTCCTGAACTTTTGGATGTAATATAGCCTTATTCAAACGATGTTTAAATATCTTTTGTGATTGATTTTACAATTTTATTATCGGATAAAAATTCTTTTAAAATTACTTTTAATGCAGTGTATAAAGGAACAGCAGTAATCATTCCGACCACACCAAATAGAATACCACCGATAATAATAATTAAAAATATTTCCAATGGATGCGATTTGGTTGTTTTAGAAAAAATAAGGGGTTGGCTAATAAAATTATCAATTAATTGAGCAATGAAATACCAAAATAAAATCCATAGCGAAGTTGATATGATGTCTGATTGAAAATCTTGTCCAATACTACTTGTCATCGATAAGACAAACATAATTACTGCTCCAATCATGGGTCCAATGTATGGGATTAGGTTTAACAATGCACACAAAAAAGCGATAACAATGGCATTATCAATGCTAAAAGTCAGTAAAATCAAGGTATATAAGACGAAGAGAATTGTAATTTGAAATAAGAGTCCAGTAAAATATCTTGACAATAAGTTATTGATAGTACCTAGTGATTTTGAGAATCTTTTTTCTGTTCCATTCGGAATGATAGTCATAAACCCTTTGGTAAGTAATTGAGAATCTTTCATGAAAAAGAAAGAAATGAATAATACGGAAAATAACCCTACACTTAAGGAGCCCATAGCCCCCAAGATAGAGTTCAATAGATTAGGGATTTCCTTAAATTGAGTAATAAAATCTACGTTTTTTAATTCACTAACAACATCAATACCTCGTGATGAAAAATAAGTGGTCGTTTGATTGAATATTTCTTGAATATTTTTTTGCAATTCGTCGACCTCCAATAAGGATAAGCTTTTTCCTTGTTCGCTTACCAAGGGAATAAATAGTCCAATTAAACCTGATAAAATTCCAATCATTAGCAACATGGTAAAGACCACGGCTATTGTATTTGGAAATTTTAATCTTTTTCTCAAAAAAACAATGACAGGTCTTGCAATTAGCGACAAGATTCCAGCAATGATAACGTATATGATGACAGATTGAATTGTGATCAGAAAATACCCTAAAAGGAGTATCCCCACAATAATAGCGAGTGCTCTGAGAATTCCGTTTGTAATTATTTTTGAGTTCATAAATTATAGGCTTTTACCTTTCCCATGGAAATTTCCATCCCAAACAGAGAAAGTTTATGTTTTTTAGGTAATAGTATGCCTGATGCTGTTTTTTCCCAATCAGACCAAGTGGCAGCAACTCCTCCGACAGGAATGATACGTGTCCACATTTTGTAAGAAGTAGGGAGGTAGTTTTCATTTAAAATCCATAGGTAAGAATCTCCCGGAGTTGTTCCACCAGTGGTATACGTAACTAGAAGAGCCTCTTTGTTTTTAAAGTTGACAATTCGTCTTTCTGTACCTTGATCAAAAATTTTATACGGAGCGATTAACCAAAAAGAATCATTATTAAAAAAATCTCTTGCTTGTTTACGTATTTCTTCATTTGCTGTTTGAATACCCCCTACAAATACTTCCGATTTCTTTGGTTGCTTGGTGTGTAAAATGACTTTATTTTTCTTCCAAGAAACGATTACAATATCTTCCTTTTTATACCATTTATAAAAATGATTTCCTCTAAAACTCCATTCGATTACTTCAGTATTTTTAAAAGCTTCATTGTTTAATGCTGTTAGCATTTTTACAGCCAAGTCATCCGCTTTTTTTCCTTGATTTCCTGTAGGTAGTTTTTCATTATTTATAAAATAATAACCCCCAATAATTAGAAAGAAAAGCAATAGAAGAACTCCAAGTGTTTTGAAAATTGTTTTCATAAAAGAGTATTAGGAAGCTAAAGTATCATTTTTTAAAAAAAGAAACGATAAGTTGGCTTTATAATTGACAAATTATGTCTGTGAAAGCCAATTTTTTCAGTGTAATTTTAGTGGAATCTCATATTTCTTGAAGGAGTATGCTCGTTTTAATTCCCTTTTTGTTTGGGAAAAATAGTTTTGAATTTCTTGGGAAGATCTTCTGTAATGACTAATTTTTCTTTTGTGACAGGGTGTATCAATTCTAGGGTAGAAGCATGTAAATAGAGACCTTTCCCGTTTAAAATTTTATGATCTAAATAGTACTTCGTATCACCTAAAATAGGATTTCCGATGGATAATAAATGCTTCCTTAATTGATGTTTTCTCCCTGTTTTTGGTTTCAGTTCTACTAAATTTAACTGTGCAAAACGTTTTGAAGGAACAGTATGTACCACCTTGAATTTTGAGAGTGCTTCTTTTTCATCGATTGGAAATTTTATTTCACCAGCTTTTTTCATTTTCCCAATGGTGACCGCCCTATATGTTTTTTCAATCCCTTTATTTTCAAATAATTTACTCAGTGCATGAATGGTTGCACTTGTTTTTCCTATTAATAATACCCCACTTGTTGGATAATCCAATCTGTGAATGGGCTGAGGTTTTACAGCGTCGGGTTGGTTGCTCTTTTTAAGATGTTCAGTTAATCCATTAGCAATGGTGGCAAAGGTATTTCCACTGACTAAAATTCCTGTAGGTTTGTGTATGACAGCTAAATAATCATCTTCAAATAAAACTTTTAAATTGAGTTTTAATCTTTTAAAAGTGGGTTGATTTTTTAGTTCAAAAAGTTCAATTTTTTCTCCTCCAAAAATATATTTTGAAGTAGTTGCTAAAACTCCATCAATAAAAATAACTTCTTTCTTAATTGCTTTTTTTATTCCCGATTTTGTAGGAATTGTTTTAAAAATACCCACCCCATATTCTTGAAAGCGAAGAGGAGTTTTTTGTTCTTTAGCGATGTGGGTTTCTTTTGGATGCATTATTTTGCAAATAATTGCCCCAGATCTTTAAAGGCTTTAAATTCTAAAGCATTATTTTCTGGATCTCTAAAAAACATCGTCGCCTGTTCACCAACTTTACCTTTAAATCGTATGGTTGGTTCTATGATGAATTGGGTGTTTATTGTTTTTAATCTTTCCGATAAAGTCTGCCAATCTTCCCAGGTTAAAACAACTCCAAAATGAGGGACAGGAACGTCGTGTCCGTCTACAACATTTGAAATCTGTTGAGGTGTAAATTCCTCTTTTTGATGGATGACCAATTGATGTCCAAAGAAATTAAAGTCTACCCAATGAGTATCACTTCTTCCTTCTTTACATTGTAAAAGATCTCTGTAGAAAGACCTACATTTCTCTAGATTTTGAACTGGTATGGCTAAATGAAATGGTTGTACTCTCATGCTTATAATTTTTTAAAATCCAACAGCAGTATCATCACCTCTTGGGTCAGCACCACCTTCTAATTTTCCGTTGGGCAATACTAAGATAGCATCAACCTTACCAATAATCAAAGATTTTTTTTCTAAAATTTCATATCCCAGAGTTATTAATTCTGTCTTTGTATGTTCATCAAAACTATTTGATTCCATTCTTATCATATCTGGTAACCATTGGTGATGAAAACGAGGTTGACTTACAGATTCCTGCATGCCCATATCATACTCAATTACATTCAAAATATTTTGTAACACAGATGTGATAATAGTAGAGCCCCCAGGACTTCCCAAAACCATTTTTAAGTTACCATTTTTCTCAACTATAGATGGAGTCATGGAACTTAACATTCTTTTCTCTGAAGCAATTGCATTGGCTTTAGAACCCACCAAACCATATACATTTGGCTCTCCAGGTTTACTAGAAAAATCATCCATCTCATTGTTTAAAATAAAACCTGCTCCTTTTACAACAACTTTAGAGCCATATCCAGTATTGAGTGTTGTAGTTACTGAAACAGCATTTCCAAACTGATCTACAATCGAATAGTGTGTAGTTTCGTCACTCTCAAAACCTAATATTTTTCCGTGAGAAACTTCAGTAGACGGAGTTGCTCTATTCCAAGAAAAGGTTTTCATTCTTTGGTTGATGTAGTTGGTGTCTGTTAAACTGTCAATAGGAACGTTTACAAAATCAATGTCGCCCAAATAATGAGCTCTATCTGCATAAGATCGTCTTTCTGCTTCTGCTAATAGTTGAATATATTTTACAGAGTTATGTTCAATTTCAGACAAATCAAACGGTTCTATAGATTTTAAAATCTGAGCCAAACAAATACCACCACTTGCAGGTAACGTCATCGAAGTTATTTGGTAGTCTTTATAACTAAAATCAATAGGTTTTCGCCAAACAGCCTGGTATTTTTGTAGATCTTTATGTGTGATGATTCCCCCTAATTCACGAACGTAATTGACAAATAAATCAGCAGTTTTTCCTTTATAAAAACCCTCTTTTCCGTAATCACGAATGCGCTCCAAAGTTTGTGCTAATTCTTCTTGTTTTAAAAGATCTCCTTCTTTCCATTCTTTTTCAAAAACAGTTTTGTAGGTATTTACTTTTTCAAAATAAACAGCTTTACTATTCAATGAGTTTGCTTGTTTTTTGGTAACTTTAAAACCATTTCTAGCTAAATCAATAGAAGGCTGAATCAACTCTTTAAAGGGTAAACTCCCTAATTTTTTATAAACCTCAAAAGCTCCTGCAACAGATCCAGGAATTCCAACAGCATGAGCTCCTAATGTACTTTTGTTTTTAATAATATTCCCCAAAGAATCTAAATACATATCTTTATGAGCGGTAATTGGGGCTTTTTCTCTAAAATCTAGAGCTCCTTTTGTTCCATCACTGTTTCGATATACCATAAATCCGCCGCCTCCAATATTACCTGCAACAGGATAAACAACAGCCAGTGCAAAATGAGTTGCCACCATCGCATCATAAGCATTTCCACCCTTTTCTAAAATATCAGAACCAATTTTAGAAGCTTCTTCTCTTGCAGAAACGACCATTGCTTTTTCAGTAATTAAACCGATTGTTTTTTCTTTTGTAGGAGCGATGTTACAATTTAGAAGCAAGAAAGAAAGAGAAATAAGGAAGGCGGTATTTTTCATGAGTTCGTTTTGTTTAATTTTAATGAAGTAAATGTTTCTAAATCCTTAAAAAATAATATAAAATCATTTTCAAATTCATGTTCCAAATTTTGCAAATCTTCTATGGCTAGATGCATTTGAGATTTTCCTTTTGTTCTGTGATTCATTCCCTGTAAAACCCTCTCAATTCCCTCTTTAAATTGATAGTTGAATAGGAGGTTATATTCCTTCATGTATTTAATAAAATGTTGAGATTTTAAAGGTAATGTTGGTGATTTTTTTTGAAATAATTGATCGACAGCCTCTGTATAAATTTTCAGAGGAATTGCAGAATAACGAGCCCAATTTTTGGCTAAAAAATAATCGTAAAATATATCGATAATCACACCATTGTAATGTCGATATCTCTTGTGCAGTCGTCTTTTACTTTTTCTAACGATAGGATGTGTGTCTGTAAAAGTATCTATTTCTCTATGTAAGAGAATACCTTTCTGAATTTCATTGGAATATTCTTTGTAATCATTTCCTTTGACATGATCTGCAATGAAATTACCAATCATCATGTTGGTATTGTTCTGAGATAAATATAAATGGGCTAAAAAATTCACATCATAAAAGTAATCAAAAAACCACAACTTAAAAGTTGTGGCTTTAAAATTTATTTGAGCTGTTATTTGAGTAAAAAACGTCTTTTTTATTCAAAAATTGAGGAACGATATTAGTTGTTCAGCATTACAGGCATAACTAACATGGTAACCTGTTCACCTTCATCGGTTCCGTCAATAGGTGTTAGGATTCCTGCTCTGTTGGGAAGAGACATTTCAATTAAAACCTCATTTGAATTTAAATTGTTCAACATTTCGCTTAAAAAACGTGAGTTGAATCCAATATGCATGTCGTCTCCTTGATAATCACAACTCAAGCGTTCATCAGCTTTATTTGAAAAATCTAAGTCCTCGGCAGATATATTTAATTCTGTGCCGGCCATTTTCAAACGAATTTGATGGGTAGTTTTACTAGAAAAAATTGAAACTCTTCTTACAGAATTTAGGAAAGAGGCTCTGTCAACAGTTAATTTATTTGGATTTTCTTTTGGAATTACAGCTTCGTAATTTGGATATTTTCCATCGATTAATCTACAAATTAAAACAACATTGTCAAATGTGAATTTTGCATTTGAATCATTATATTCTATCGTTACATCGCTTTCAGAACCATTTAAAATTCCTTTCAATAAATTCAAAGGTTTTTTTGGCATGATAAACTCTGCAGTTTGATCTGCAGAAACATCTGTTCTTGAATATTTTACTAATTTGTGAGCATCAGTGGCTACAAAGGTTAAACTCTGTGAGCTAAACTGAAAGAAGACACCACTCATTACAGGACGTAAATCATCATTTCCTGCAGCAAAGATCGTTTTAGAAATTGCAGTTCCCAGAATATTTGCAGGAACAACAGTTTTACTAGGAGAGGGGAGCGTAACTGCTTTCGGGAATTCATCTCCACTAAAATAAGCCATGTCATATTTTCCTTGGTCAGAACTAATTTCAATCGAATTATCTCCCTCAGTTTTAAACGTTAAGGGTTGGTCTGGAAAGGTCTTTAGTGTGTCCAATAATAAGCGCGCAGAAACAGCTATAGCACCAGAGCTATCGGTTTCTACGGATACTATAGAACTCATAGTAGTTTCCAAATCAGAGGCTGAAATTTTTAGTTGATTTTCTGAAATTTCAAACAAAAAATTATCTAAAATTGGTAGGGTGTTGTTGCTGTTTATTACGCCTCCTAAAACTTGTAATTGTTTTAATAATTGTGAACTCGATACAATAAATTTCATGTAATTTTTTTCTTAGATTGTCTTACAAATATATCTTAATCTATGTGACTTTAAAAATTAATTTATCAACAGGTTATGAGCATTTTGTTAAAGAGTATAAAATGGGTGTTAGCGTCTTATTCTTTATCATTGAAATAATGTAAAAGGTTAACAAAAATTTAAAACAAGGCTTTGTATCTTTGTATAATTTTAAAGACAAATGAAGAAATATATAGCAGAATTTATTGGTACGTTTTCGATGATTTTTTGTGGTACAGGAGCAATGACCATCAACGAAGTTACAGGAGGTACTGTTACCCATGTAGGAATTGCTTTTACTTGGGGATTGATTGTAATGGCCATGATTTATGCTTTTGGTGAAACATCTGGAGCTAATTTTAATCCTGCAGTTTCGATTGCTTTTGCCTATGCCAAAAAATTTTCTTGGAAAGAAGTTCCAAAATATATAATTGCGCAAGTTTTAGGGGCGTTTTTAGCAAGTTTAATTCTTTGGTTTCTATTTCCTGCAAGTGAAACTTTAGGAGCAACGATCCCTACTGTAGATGTTTGGCGTGCCTTTACTTTAGAATTTTTGTTGACTTTTTTCTTAATGGTTGTTATTATAAACGTTTCTACTGGAAGTAAAGAGATTGGTGTCGTTGCAGGGATTGCTATTGGAGGGGTTGTGTTGTTGGAAGCCATGTTTGCAGGTCCCATTACAAATGCCTCTATGAATCCTGCACGATCTATTGCACCGGCAATTGTTTCTGGTAACCTACAACATTTATGGATGTATATTTTTGCTCCAATTTTAGGAGCTCTGTTGGCCGTAGTTTCTTGCAAATTGGTTAAATATGACAATTGTTGTGAAGATCCTCAATGCGGGAATAAGTAGGAATAGTTTGAGGGAAATCCCACAAATTCTGCTAGAGAAATTTTAATTTTAATGCATGAAGAGAGTTAGTATTTTGGGATGTGGATGGCTAGGAACATCTTTGGGGGTCTCCCTGTTAGATGAAGGTTATTCTGTAAAGGGATCAACGACAAGAGAAGAAAAATTAGCATTATTAGAAGCTCACCAAATAGTGCCTTTTATTGTTGATATTGCTTCTTTCGAAGAATTTGATCACTTTTTAGAGGCTGATATTCTTATCATTTCTATTACTTCAAAAGATGTAGATGCTTTTGAAAACTTAATTCTTCAAATTCAAGATTCTAGCATTCAAAAAGTAATTTTTATCAGCTCTACATCTGTTTATCCAAGGATTAATAAGGTAATGACAGAGGAGGATACTGTGTTAAAAACTCCTTTAACAGCTATTGAAAATTTATTTAGAGAAAACTCCTTTTTTGAAACGACAATCCTTCGTTTTGCTGGTTTATTTGGAGACCAAAGACATCCTTCAAATTGGTTTCGAAATGGTCGTAAAATTCCACAACCCAAAGGATTTGTAAATATGATTCACAAAGAAGATTGTATCGAAATTATTCATGAAATCATTGATCAAAATTGCTGGAATGAAACCTTTAACGCCTGCTCAAACCATCATCCAACAAGAAGAGATTTTTATACTGTTGCAAGATTAAGTGCCAATTTAGAACTTCCTGAATTTGAAGAAAATCAAGAGTATGAATGGAAAATTATAAGTTCTAAAAAAGTACAATCAGTATTGGATTATACATTTATTCATGATCATCTTCTGGAGATTTAATTTCGTTTTACTAGCTCTGGTGCATTTAAAAACTACTTGGCGTATTTTCTATTTCTTAGGATCTTAAAAACAATTCCAAATACAAGTAAAATCATTAGAGGGAGTACCACATTTAAAAATTGCCAAAAAAGACGCTCTTTAAAAGCCTTTTGTTTGTCTAACAATTTAATTTGTAGTGTTTTATTTCTTAATTGAACGATTCCAGAATCATCAAGTAAATAATCAACGGCATTTAAAAGGAAGTCTTTATTTCCAAATTGCTGATGCGTCCATTTGTCCTTGTTTAAATCAACAGGCTGCTCCTTTAAAATTTGATTTTTTACAATATCACCATCAGCAACGAGTATCATTTTATTATTGGTCGCTTGTTCTTTATAACGTTTTGTTTGAAAAGGCTTTATACGATTTTTGTAAGCAGAGTTAAAATCCCCTTCCAACAAAACAGCAAACAGTTGTTTTCCACTTTGGTAATCAGCCTCCAAAACCCTATCGGAAATTGAGGCTAGCTCAATAAAATTAGGAGTTCCTATTTTTCGAGTCAATAAAGAACTAACTAATAAGGGTGTTTTTTTTATATTGTTTTTTAGGGTATCTATTGAGTTTGCAAACTGCAATCTTACTGGTGAAATATTTTTAGTAATGGCATGATTAGGATTTCCACGAACCAAAGGATGATACAACCATTCTAAATTTTGAAACTGTGGTTGATTTCCAATAATTCCAGTTGCCAAAGGGATTTCAGCGGCATAAAGGTCTTTAATTAATGTTGTATTTATTCGAACTCCATAGGTAAATAGCAAATTGGTAAGATTTAAATCTCTGGGATAGGCCAACATTTTACCATTTGTAAACAAACTATCTAGATCTGCTTGCACATTATCTATCATCCATAATGTTTTTCCTCCATTGGTGATAAACTGATCTAAGGTGAATTTTTCTTTTGCTGTAAATTTTTGAGTTGGTTTGGCAATAATTGCCAAATCGAAAGCACTCATTTTTTTTAGCGTTTCTTGTGGGTTAGTGCTTACAGAGTCTAAAGTAATTTTTCCGAGTCTGTATTTTTTTGCCACTTCACTTAAAAAACTATACAAATAGATATCCTCTAATTCTCCGTTACCACTGATAACCGCTACCTTTTTTTGAGCTGTTTGTGTAATTGAATTGATTGTATTGGAAAAACTATATTCTAAATTTTCAATTGCTTTTTGAAGTTGTTCGTCTTGAGAGCTAACAATTGCAGTTGGGAGCAAAGAAACGATACTTAATTTTTTTCCGTAGGAAATTTCAGCCCAAGGAAAAATAATTGCTTCAGAAAATTTACCTGCTTCTTCTACCGTTAGTTTACTGGGCATCATTCCTCTTTTGATCAAGGCATCTTGTTGTTGATCTGGAATTTCAAATTTGAATTTTATCAATGCATTTTCTGCAGTTAATTCTTCTAAATGCTGACGTGTTTCTAATTGTAGTCGTTTAAATTCTGATGGAAAATCTCCCTCTAAATACACCGTAATAAAAAGGGGTTCATTTACTTTTGAAATAATGTTTTTAGAAGTTTCGGAGAGTGTAAAACGATGGTCTTCTGTTACATCTATTCTTTTGTAAATTGATTGGGTACAGATGTTAATAATAAGCAAACTTATTAGTAAGAGGAGACTATTTTTTAACTTCTTACTCATTGTCTAAACGAATTTTTGTGAGGTCTAAGAAGAATACTGTTACACTTATGAAATAGAGAATATCTCTGGTGTCTATGACTCCTCTAGAAATACTTTTAAAGTGTTTTTTAATCCCAAGTTGTTTGAGGGATAAATCATTGCCTATGAGATTAGAAATTGCATCAAATCCTTCAAACAAAATAAAGGTGATCAAAACTCCAGATATAAAAGCAACAATTTGATTTTTGGAAAGAGTGGAAGTAAACAATCCAATTGCTGTGTAAGTAATTGCTAAAAATAACAAGCCCATGTAAGAGCCTATGATACTTCCAAAATCTATATTTCCAAGAGGGTTCCCTAGTTGATAAATAGTAAATATATAGGTAAAAGTAGGAACTAGTGCAACGATGACCAATAATACAGAAGCAGAAAATTTCCCCATTACAATTTGCCAATTAGAGATTGGTTTTGTTTTGAGAAGTTCAATGGTTCCTTTATTAAATTCATCTGCAAAACTCTTCATCGTAATTGCAGGGATTAACAATAGAAAAAACCAAGGAGCTAAATAGAAAAAAGAATTTACATCGCTAAAACCAGCATTTAAAATATTGAAATCACTTTTAAAAACCCACAAAAAGAGCCCGTTGATCAACAAGAAAACTCCCATCACTAGATAAGCCACTGTACTTGCAAAAAACGAGTTAAATTCTTTTTTTAAAATAGAAAACATAGGTTGTTATTAGATCTGTTTTTTTTGTTATTGAGTTGAATTCGATATTTTGAATTTAATTGGTTATCTACTATATATAGGATGTATTTTTTTTGCAGTACTTCAGTTTTTAATTCTACTTCTCATAAATTTTATGTTGAAGGAGTGAAATTTGGTTGAGAATCGTTAATAAAATCAATAGTAATTGAATCTCTGTAACCCAAACCTAACAGGGTAGAGGCCCCTCCAACGGTATCCAAATTACTTCTGTAAATTGCAATTTCAAGATATCCAGCAGCATTAAAAATGGCTAGTTTACTACCATCATATTGTTTGCTGTCGTGATCGCTTTCACCCGCAACTTCATTGTATTTTGTGTATATTTTGGTAAAAGAATATCGTCTTGCTGAAGCTCTAAAACGTCGTCCTTTCCCAATTTCTTGAAACATTTTTTCACTAATGTTACTCACAACGTTTCCATAATTGTCTATATAGAGGACTCCACCTATAATTTGATTTTGTGCCTCATTTACTTTTGGTTGAATTTCAATCATTTTTTTAAATGTTTGAATTTCTTTACCAATAACGGTTAGATTTCCACCTCTCGCGATAAAACATGCTACTTGAACAAAAACATCTAAGACAGGAAAACTACTCTCTATTCTATCATGAATATTAATTTCAACAATTTTTGTAGGCTTTATTTCAGACGCAATCATAGAAATAATTCCATTATCTGGACAAACAAAATAATGATTATCTAATTCTAAGGCAATGTGTTTGTTATCGGCACTTAATTCTGAATCTACACCAACTATATGTATTGTTTTATCTGGGAAACTCTTATAGGAATTGGTTAAGATATAAGCAGTTTCAGCAATATTAAATGGTGATATTTCATGCGTAATATCTATGATTTTTGCATCAGAAAGTTCAGACAAAATAGCTCCCTTAACCGCACCAACAAAGTGGTCTTTTGTTCCAAAATCGGTTGTTAAGGTAATTAAAGACATTAATTTTTCTGTTAATTAATTGTGTAAAAGTTGTTAACTATTTTACGCAAATCTAATCATTTTAGGAAATTTATTGGCTATTTTTAGTTGAAATATAATTAGAATTAATTCATAAAAAATAATCATTTGAACGAACGCATTATAGAACTAACAGAAATCAGTCCTAAAGATTTTTTTGGGGCAAATAATAGCACTATCGAGCAATTAAAAAGATACTTTCCTAAAATTAAAATTGTTGCTCGTGGTTCTAAATTGAAAATTTATGGTGAATCCGATATTTTAGATGAGTTTGAAACTCGTTTGGATCGTTTGATAAAGTATTACAATAGATATAACAAATTAGATGAAAACAGTATCGAGCGTATATTGACCTCTAATGGGAAGGAAGAAAAAACATTATCAGCCAAAAATGCCAGAGATGTTTTAGTTCATGGAGTTAGTGGGAAATTGATCAAGCCTCAAACGGAGAACCAACGAAAAATGGTTAATTTAATGGCGAAAAATGATATGCTCTTTGCTGTAGGACCGGCCGGTACAGGTAAAACCTATACTGCAGTAGCTCTTGCAGTAAAAGCACTAAAAGAAAAAGAAGTTCGTAGGATAATTTTGACGCGACCTGCAGTAGAATCGGGAGAAAACTTAGGGTTTCTTCCTGGAGATTTAAAAGAAAAATTAGATCCTTACATGCAGCCCTTGTATGACGCTTTAAGAGATATGATTCCTTTTGAAAAGTTAGAATCTTACATAGAAAAAGGAGTGATTCAAATTGCACCATTGGCTTTTATGAGAGGAAGAACTTTAGACAATGCCTTTGTGATTCTTGATGAGGCTCAAAATACAACTCATAATCAAATGAAAATGTTTTTAACAAGAATGGGAAAAAGCGCTAAGTTTATCATCACTGGAGATCCAGGTCAAATTGACTTGCCTAGAAAACAGGTTTCAGGTTTGAAAGAGTCTTTATTAGCTTTGAAAGATATTGATGGAATTGCTCATGTTTATTTAGATGATAAAGATGTGGTTAGACACCGATTGGTAAAGAAGATTATTACTGCTTATAAAAGTATCGAAGCAGAATAGAATCTCTAAAGAAATTTATTTGGAATCCCAGCGCGAGGCCGTCTGATTTATGTCTTATTTTTGAGTAAAACACAGGATTGTTACACTAAAGAAGTATTGTGCGTAAAAATGTAAAAAAAACAAAAAGAAATAAAATAGGATAGTTTATTTTTGCACCCACAACAACACAATGAATAATGAATACTATTAACGAAACCAATTTTCAGTTTCCGAAGCAAAAAGCCGTTTATAAAGGAAAAGTAAGAGAGGTTTATAACATCAATGATCAACTTTTAGTAATGATAGCGTCAGATAGATTGTCTGCGTTCGATGTTATTTTACCCCGTCAAATACCTTTCAAAGGCCAAATTTTAAATCAGATAGCTACAAAAATGATGAATGATACTGCGGATATTGTTCCCAACTGGTTGATCGCAACTCCAGATGAGAATGTAGCCATTGGTCATTTGTGTGAGCCTTTTAAAGTAGAAATGGTCATTAGAGGTTATCTTTCGGGTCATGCTGCAAGAGAATATAAATTAGGAAAACGAGTTTTGTGCGGTGTTGCAATGGAAGAAGGATTAAAAGAAAACGATCAATTTCCTACACCTATTATAACCCCTTCAACAAAGGCAGATAATGGAGAACATGACGAAGATATTTCTCGAGAAGATATTCTAGCCAAAGGAATTGTTTCTGAAGAGGATTATCTTATTCTAGAAAAGTATACGAGGGCTTTATTTCAGAGAGGATCTGAAATTGCAGAAAAAAGAGGATTGATTTTAGTAGATACAAAATACGAGTTTGGAAAAACAAAGGAGGGAAAAATTGTGTTGATTGATGAGATTCATACCCCAGACTCTTCACGTTATTTTTATGCCGAAGGTTATCAAGAAAGACAAGATAACAAAGAGCCTCAAAAACAATTGTCCAAAGAGTTTGTAAGACAATGGTTAATTGAAAATGGTTTTCAAGGAAAAGAAGGGCAACAAATACCCCAGATGTCTGATGAAAAAATCATTGAAATTTCCAATAGATATATAGAATTATACGAACAAATTACGGGAGAGGGCTTTGTAAAAGCTCCTACCCAAAATGTATTAGAAAGAATTGACAAGAACGTTACTTCTTTTTTAGTTTCAAATTAAAAACAACTAATAATGATTATAGAACCAAGAACAAGAGGATTTATCTGTTTAACTTCCCACCCAACAGGTTGCAAACAAAATGTGATCAATCAAATAGCTTATGTAAAATCTAAACGAAAAATTGATGGCGCAAAAAAAGTATTAGTTATTGGAGCTTCTACAGGTTTTGGATTGGCTTCAAGAATTACAAGTGCTTTTGGTTCGGATGCAGCAACAATAGGTGTTTTTTTTGATAAACCTGCTACAGAAGGAAGACCAGGTTCTCCTGGTTTTTACAACACAGCCGCTTTTGAACAACAAGCAAACGAGGCTGGCTTGTATGCAAAAAGTATCAATGGTGATGCTTTTTCCAATGAAATTAAAGAACAGGTAGTAAATTTGATCAAAGAAGATTTAGGACAAATTGATTTGGTCATTTACAGTTTGGCATCTCCTGTAAGAACACACCCAACATCAGGAAAAAGGTTTAAATCTGTTTTAAAACCTATTGGTGATGTGTTTTCAAATAAAACGGTAGATTTTCATACGGGTAATGTTTCAGAAATTTCGATCAACCCTGCAGCAGGAGAAGATGTAGAAAATACGGTAACTGTAATGGGAGGAGAGGATTGGAAAATGTGGATGGATGCTTTAAAAGCTTCCAACGTATTAGCTGATGGAGCGACCACAGTTGCCTACTCATATATTGGCCCAGAAGTTACCAAACCTGTATACAGAAACGGTACCATTGGTGCAGCCAAAGATCATTTAGAAGCGACGGCTTTTTCCATTTCAGAGGATTTAAAGTCTCTTGGAGGAAAGGCCTATGTGTCTGTAAATAAAGCATTAGTTACTCAAGCTAGTTCCGCAATTCCTGTAATTCCTTTATACATCTCTTTGTTGTATAAGATTATGAAAACAAAGGGAATTCATGAAGGCTGTATAGAACAAATTCAACGCTTGTATAGCGAGCGCCTGTATACCGGTGATGAGATTTCTTTAGATGATAAAGGAAGAATTAGAATAGATGATTGGGAAATGAGAGAGGATGTTCAGGATGAGGTTGCCAGATTATGGAAAAGTGCTACCACAGAAAATCTAACAGAGATTGGTGATCTTGAGGGGTATAGTACTGATTTTTATAACTTGTTTGGTTTTAAAGTTCCTGGAGTAGATTATGAAGCCGATGTCAATGAGCTTGTCAACATCCCTAGCATCCAATAAGTAACACTCTTTTAAAGAATTTATACTACAGAAGCCTCACAGATTTTTTTTGTGAGGTTTTTCTTTTTTATCTTGTAAAAAAATCAAAAGGAATGAAAGCGGTTAGCATAAAACAGCTCAAAGACGAATTATCTCATAGATCTTCAAATGATATTAAAGAGTTGTGTTTGCATTTGGCAAGGTTTAAAAAAGAGAATAAAGAGCTACTTACCTATCTTTTATTTGAGTGTCAAGACGAAGAATCCTTTATTCAAACTCTAAAACAGGAAGTAGATATTCAGTTCGATGCGATCAATACGAATAGCTTTTTTTACATTCGAAAAAGTATCCGTAAAATATTATCCTCCATAAAAAAACACATTCGTTATTCTAAAAAGAAAGAGACAGAAGCAGAATTATTACTATATTTTTGTAAAAAAATGAAAACATTCAAACCTTCGATCAATAGAAGTACGAGGTTGCTTAATATTTTTGACACACAGGTAAGAATGATTAAAAAAGCGATTGAGAAATTGCATGAAGATTTGCAATACGATTATCAATTAGAACTTGATGAACTACTAGAAAATGAATAAAGAAAGGCCCATTTTAGAAAATTTAGTCAAAGACAATATGTCTGCCATAGAGTTGTTTCAAAACCAAACCTTGCGACCTATTATTAAAATGCAGCATGAGCTATTAATAGCCTCATTTAACAACTATCTCCAACAACGGAAAATTGACTTTTTGAGTCTTACCAGTCAAAAAAAGCGAAGTAAAATTAGAGCAGTTTTTGTAAAAGATATCCCTTATAAAAAGTTTACTCTAGGAATTATCATTGGACATTTTTCCACAGAAGAATACCAATATTATTGTTTCAACTCCTCAGAGTTGAACAAGAGAATTCTTCAAATTGTAGTCCAAAGGATACAAGACAGTTTAGAACAGGTTTTATAATACAGTAGCCACTATTTAGTTGCTATATGCCTGCTAATGTTTCAGTTGGGTTAGTTTATTAGAAATTTAAAAGTTGCTTTTTATTTTGTAGATTAAACTATTTATTTTACTTTTATAGCGCTAGAAAAGAAAAAATATTCTGATGTTCCCCTATTCAAGTACACATTATTAAAAATTAACCAAGCGATCACTTTCCTGTGATGGTCTTTTTTGTGCTTTAAAATTAGCTGTTGAACTTCTTTAATATTTCTTCTCTAGAGATATTAGTAATTATTAATTTGTAAAATACCCCCTATGAAAAAACTGTTTTTCAGTGCTTTACTAACTATTTTTAGTCTTTCCTTTCATGCACAAGAAGGATATTATGGAGAAAATTTGAATTCAAGCCTATACACGGCTTCTCAAATTATTGGAAATTCTGCACCTCAACCTCCAGATGCAGCTGCCTTTCAAAAAGTTAACTTTATACCTGTCAGTAATTACACAGGAAGAGCCAATATAGGAGTTCCTATTTATACCATTAAATCAGGTTCTATGAGTGTTCCTATTTCGTTATCTTATAATACTTCAGGTGTAAAAGTAAATGACATGGCATCTAGTGTGGGTTTGAATTGGAGTTTGAATGCAGGAGGAATGATTTCAAAAATGACAAAGGGAATGGATGATTTCTATCCTCTAATATATTCTGGAAATAGTAATCCATCAGGTGGTTGGTTGAGTTATACCAATGGAACTAGTTATGCAAAAGGAATAGGTACTTATCAAGATGCTCAACCAGATATTTATTCTGTAAATGCTCCGGGTATATCAACTAAATATATATTCAAAGATTCATATGGTAAAAATGCTCATGGACATACATATGCTATTCAAAGACTACCTATTGCTGTTGAATTAGAGAAAAAAGGAAATAAGATTGATGTTACGGAGTATATCCCGTATACTACAGCAAGTAAATTTGGAATTAAAAGATTTAAAAATACAGACATTACAGCTACAAGCGGAATAAAATATAGTTTTGGTTCATTAGAGGAATCCATATCTTATCCCATATTTGAAAGTCGATTTTCAAATAATGGAACATTGTTATTTGCTTCTGTATCAAACTTTAAATTAGACAAAATGGTTGATCCTAGTACCAACCAAACTATCAATTTTAAGTATGAAGAATATGCTGTTAATTTCTATGATGAGATAAAGCAATCTGGAGGAATTTATAATGGAGGAAGTGATATTGTATTTCTAAATAGGGGTTTTTCAAAAATAACCTATCCAACATTACAGCGATTAAAAAAGATTGTTTTTGATAAAGGAGAAGTAGAATTTATATACGGATTGGATAGATTGGATAACATCGATGAAAAAGCCTTGACAGAAATAATAGTGAGAAATACAGATGGAACTATAATAAAACACATAAAATTATCCTATAGTTATTTTCAATCTAGTATAAATAGCGATACTCCTCAGAGTAAGCGTTTACGATTAGATAGGGTCTATGAAGTTGACATAAATTCAAATGAATTACCTGGTCATACTTTTACGTATTATGACGATTCTACATATTCATATCAAATGCCACCAAGAGGTTCTTATGCACATGATTTCTTAGGATATAACAATGGAGCCTATAAGGCAAATATTACAGATCCTATTCCAAAATATTATTTAAATTATAATAATTCCCCTTTCAACAAATATATTAGAATTACTCCATTTGCTGATAACAATAGTAATCATTTACCAATTCCTGGAAATTTCTCTATGGAAGCAAATGAAAATTTTGCTAAAACGTATTCATTGCAAAAAATCACATTTCCTACAGGTGGAACAAATGAATATGAGTATGAATTAAACACCTTTAGTTATTTAGGCAAGGTTAGACAAGGGGGAGGAATTAGAATAAAGTCTCAAAAACTTGATGATGGAAAAGGAAATGTTCAAATTAAGGATTATGAATATGAAAATGGTAGCATTGCTAATTTTCCTGTTTTTGGACTTTTAAAAGGTAAATTACCAGCAAATGGCGCAACTTCTTTATCTCAGACAGGTATTGGTCTAACTACATTTCTTTCTCCACAATCACAAGTTGAATTCACACAAGGTTCTTTTGTAGGGTATGGAACAGTAAGCGTTAAAGATAGAATTAATAATGGTTACCAGAAATTCTTTTATAGTTCTCCAGTAAAAAAGGTCTATAAAAACCTTAGACCTTCGATAACTTATGATACTTCTAGTTCTTCAAAATTCGAAAGTGAGAATTGGTCTGTCATTCAGTCTCCTTCTTTATTGGTTGATAGAGATTTTCTAAGAGGTAAAATTTTATTAGAACAAATCTTTGCAAAAGACAATACAATCCGCAAAGAAAAAATATATAGATACACCCAAAAAGATTTTACAACAATTAAACTTGAATATTTAAATAAATCAAACTCAAACCCTGAAGATCGGTGTTATCATTCAGAAGGGGTTTATCGATTAAATTCACCAAAATGTGGTTGGTATAAGGAAGAGATTGATTTGCCAATTTCAAGAGATTTATTAACATCAGTTATCACAAAGGATTACCCTGTCGGAAACATTGTATATACTCAAGGGGGAAATGAGAATATTTCGAATACGTTTAAAACAATAGAGAATTATGTGTACGATGAACAGTATCCTTTACTGCTAAAAGAGACAAAACAAGTTAGAGTTTGTGAGTCGGAAGGTCAGGGAAACGAACAAGATTGTGATGAGTTGTCTGATGATTATGATCATTCAATAACAAAAACAATAGAGTATCCTATTGTAGGTCGTGATTTTTCTTCTGATGAGATTAGTACATTCTCTTTTGCAAACGAATTAATTGCAAAAAATAGAATTTCTACCCCTTTAAAAATCACATTTAATGGGGCTTCGGAAAATCATATCTATAAAAAATTCCCAAATGGTTTACTTTCCTTAGAAAAGATAAATTTTAAGGCAAGAGATGGAAGTATTTCTGTTTCCGACAAGATTACAAAGAGAGATGATAAAGCGAGAGTGTTAGAATATTTTCGAAAAGATGGAATTTATGTTGCTAGAATTTATGGATACGAGAATAGGAGTCATATGGTGGCAGAAATCGTTAATTCTACCCATGCAAATGCATTAAAAACCTTAAATACTTTTAAATATAAAATTCATACACAATCCAATAAAGGAACTCTTCCTACTGATGCTAGTATACGTCAGATGATGAATAAGTTAAGGATAGCGTTACCTCTTACTCAAATCACATCCTACACCTATAAAAAATTGGTTGGAATCAGTAGTATCACAGATCCAAGAGGTCAGACGGTATACTATCATTACGATGATTTTAACCGATTAGAATTTGTAAAAGATGACAGTGGAAATATTTTAACTAACAACCAATACAACTATAAAAACTAACCCCTATGAAAACGTTGGTACCCCTATTCATGTTTTTGCCATTATGTATCTTGGCACAAAGCACTACCGAAAATTATATCAATAGTACAACTTATAAAGTAGCCACTCAAACAGGTAATGTTACTGCAAATCAGCAACAAAAAAACATTACCTACTATGACGGATTGGGGAGACCTATCCAACAAATAGCTGTTGGCCAAAGTGCTACAAAAAATGATATTATTACCTATATAGAATACGATCATTTAGGAAGACAAACAAAAAGTTATCTTCCCTATGCTTCTTCAAATAACGGAGGTTCATACAGAACGAATGCTTTGGCAAAAACAAATTCATTTTATAATACGAATGCATTTCAAAATACGACAAACCCATACAATGAAACACTTTTTGAAGAATCTCCTCTGAACTTACCTATAGAAATGGCTGCACCAGGAAATGATTGGAAGGAAGGAAATGTTAATGAGCATACAATTAAAAAAGAATACAAGGTGTTGGAGAATGCTGATCATGTATGTAATTTTCGTGTTTCTTTGAGTTCTAACAATACCCCTACACTTGTTAATAAAGGAGTTTTTGAAGTGGGATTACAAGAATCGCAAAGAGATCAAACTACTTTTAAAGCTCCAATATTATATAAGTTTATCACCAAAGATGAGAATTGGAAACCTTCAGATGTAAATGATAATACAACGCAAAATTACAAAGACTTTAGGGGAAGAACTATTTTAAAAAGAAGCTTTGATAATAATATTCCTCATGACACTTATTATGTGTATGATGATTATGGGAATCTAAGCTATGTACTACCGCCTTTAGCTTCAGAAAAGATGATTGCATATAAAACAGGCATGCAAAGTTACCCGGCAAGCAAATTTGTTACAGGCGGTAATCCTACAGGTTCTATAAAGTTTGGGATTCAAAAAATTGGTTCTGGGAAATATGCCTACGTTGCAGATTTTGATTTGCACAATTTAGCAAACAGTAGCTTTAAATCTGGTGAAATCATGGAGTTACCAATGATCTATTCTTCGATGAAAAATTTTTGGTTGGGTAGTGCCTCTGCATGGGTATCCTCCAAGGGTTCCTATGCCTATAAATATGTTTCCTATTATGCCAAAAACGGAAAGTTATTTTGCTATGTCTATGAGTACAATCGAAATTATATTCCCATAGCACTCAAAGATTTTGATAGAACCACCCGACGAAATTTTCCAGAAAATTTACAAGGTTTTTCACCAGCAGTTTCTCAAGCAAAGACCAAAGAACTCTTAGACAAACACTGTTACCAATACAAATATGATTTTAAAAACCGTTTGATTGAAAAGAAAATACCAGGTAAGGCTTGGGAATATATTGTCTATGATAAATTAGACAGGCCTGTATTAACTCAAGATGCCAATTTAAGAGCTTCTAAGAAATGGTTATTCACCAAATACGATGTCTTTGGAAGAGTGGCTTATACAGGAATCTATACGCATC